>Ga0194120_10003413_pt1 | contig 25903 bp, 25 predicted proteins | sample TA2MahCa65mmetaG_FD_148642 | JGI IMG/M metagenome (GOLD analysis project Ga0194120, IMG submission 148642) | Freshwater microbial communities from Lake Tanganyika, Tanzania - TA2015019 Mahale Deep Cast 65m | ecosystem: Environmental > Aquatic > Freshwater > Lake | place: Tanzania: Lake... | reverse complement strand
GACGTCATCCGAAGGAATGCCGTTCCACGACGCGGAGGTCAAGGCCACGCCGAGGACCAGGCAAAAGACGAAAGGCGCCCGCCAGCCCCAGGCGTCGCTGAGCACGCCGCCCACGGTCGGCGACAAGAGGGTTGAAAGATCCATGGCCATCGAAAGATAGGCGAGCACGGTCGCGGACCGATCGCGCCCCCAGGCATCGACGGCAATGGCGCGCGCCAGTACGATCCCGGCCGACGCGCCGAGCGCCTGGAGATTGCGCATGCCGATCAACGTTTCGACGTTGGGCGCGGCCGCGCAGGCGCCGCTGCTCACGACAAAGATCCCAAGGGTCGAGAGCACGACGCGCTTGCGCCCGAAACGGTCCGAAATCGGTCCGAAAAACAGCGTGGCGACGCCGGTGACGACGAGCGAGATCGTGATGGTGAGTTGGCCGATGCCGGCACTGACGTCGAAATCCCTCAAGATGTAGGGCAGGGCCGGTACGAAAATCTGGATCGACATGGTCGCCAGCGCCGAAAGCCCGATCAAGCAAGTGACGAGAACGGTCGGTGTCGCGATGGGGGGTGTGGAAGCGTTCATGATCGGGGCATGGTCGAAGCGAAGCGGCGGACCATGCCACGCTTGGGCGCGCACGGCGAGGCCGCTCTTTGCACGCTCGCCATGCGCCGTCGGCATTGCTTGCGCAGACCGGGCGGAACGCGCTAACCCACGACCGTGATCCGCTTCGCCCTCATCGCCGTCGTCTCGGCCGACGGCTTCATCGCCCGCAGGCCGGACGAGAACCCGGCCGCCTGGACGTCGCCCGAGGAACAGGCGGCCTTCCGCCGATCGATGACGCGGATCGATTGGTCTTTCCTCGGTCGGACGACGCATGAAATCGCGCCCAATCCCGAGCGCAGGCGTGTTGTTTTTACTCGCCGCGTTCGCGGGGTCGCGCGGGTGTTGCCAAAGCTGATTGACTTCAATCCCGAGGCTGCGTTGCTCGATGACGTGCTGGAACTTGCCAGGCCGACCGGGCTTTGCGGCATCCTGGGCGGGACCGGCGTCTACGACTATTTCCTGCGTCTTGGTCGTGTCGATGAGGCCGAGATTTCCATCGAGCCGCTCCGCTTCGGCTCGGGGCTGCCGCTCTTTTCGGGCGGCGATTGGCAGGCGGCCCTGGCGAAGCTTGGTCTCATCCTCGAAGCGGTAGAACGTCTGAACGCGCAAGGCACCCTGCTTCGGCGCTACGTCAGAAGGGTCTCACCCGCGCGGTAGCAGGCTTCGAAAGCCGGCAGGCCGTGTTTGCCGCCATTGACGGCTTTGCGTGCCGTCGCGAAATCTTGCCTCGCGAGCGCGTCGCGTATCTTGGTTTGGTTCGCGGCCAGGAACTCCGCCAGGATGCGGCCGGCCATGGCCGGGTCTTTGGCGCCTTCGGGCGAGGCGATGAGGTCGGCCCCGATCTTGGCGCCGAAGCGCTTGTAATTGTCGCGACCGGTCAGTTGGACGAAGCCCCGACCTTTGTACCGCGCGCCATCGCCGGCCCTGGTGTTGCCAAGACGCTTGCCGGGCCCGGTCCCAGGCTCGTATCGGTTGAAAGGCCTGGCGCCCGGATCGGTGTTGAGGGTCGAAATCTCTTCGTCGATCGGCAAAAAAAAGCGGCGCTCTCGGCGCGGATTGTCGCGAGCGCCATCAGGATCATGGGCTTGTCGCCCAGGTCGCAGGCTTCGAGGCCATCGAGGACGAAAGGCAAGTTGACCATGATGTTATAGAGCCTCGTGCCGGGGAGCATGCGCCCGACCATGAGCGGCGTGACGCGCCCGAGCAGCCCGGGTCGGTGCTTCATGGGCGTTGGAAAAATCGCCTCATGGGTGAGTTCGCCGGCGAGGCCGTCAGGGTTCAACCCGGCCGATTTCTGCAAGGCGCGGACGGCCCGGTCCGTCGCCGGACCAAAAACGCCGTCGGCGTCGTCGATGACCAAGCCCTTGTTCCTCAGGCCTTGTTGGAGTGCTGTAACGTCCGGTCCGCGCGCTCCCAATTTCAACAATGCCATGGCCGCCTCGCTACAAATAATGGTAGATATTAATTTCAGAAATGCCCGGCGGCAAGATGTTTCAGGTCTTTCGCCAAGACCCCAATGTCAGCGCGGCCTTAACCCAACGCTCTTGGCCTCGGCACGAAGCACGCTATAAAAGCGCTAGGGAAGATCATGAGCGCCAGCCAGACCATTCGATTGAACGCCGCGGACGATGTCGTCGTCGCGCGCGTCGATATTCTCGCCAACACGCCGCTCGCCGGCGAAGGCGCGACCACGCGCGCGGTCATCCCGGCCGGGCACAAGGTCGCGACGCGCGCGGTCAAGAAGGGCGCGCCGGTCCGGCGCTACAATCAAATCATCGGCTTCGCCGTCCACGACATCGCCGCCGGCGATCACGTGCACACGCACAATCTCGCGATGGGCGATTTCGCTCGCGACTATGCTTTCGGGGTCGATGCCAAGGCGACGGCCTACGCCGATTCACCGGCGACATTTCAAGGCATCGTTCGTGCCGATGGACGTGTCGCCACGCGGAACTACATCGGCGTGCTGACCTCGGTGAATTGCTCGGCCCATGTCTCGCGCCTGATCGCCGACAAGTTCGGGCACGAAGCGCTTGGCGCATTTCCCAATGTCGATGGCGTGGTCGCGCTCACCCATTCGACCGGCTGCGGCATGGCGAGCGAGGGTCTCGGAATGGATCTTCTCCGTCGCACCGTCGGCGGCTATGCCAGGCATCCGAATTTCGCCGCCGTGCTGATCGTCGGGCTTGGCTGCGAGGCCAATCAGATCGGCGGCTTGATGAGCGCCGAGCGCCTGAATAGCGGCCCGAAACTCCTGCCCATGACCATCCAGGAGACCGGCGGCACCATCAAGACGGTCGAGCGCGCCGTCGGTTACATCAAGGACGTCTTGCCCGAAGCGAACAAAGTGAAGCGCGAACGCGTCGCCGCCGCCAATCTCACCTTGGCCCTGCAATGTGGAGGCTCGGACGGCTATTCCGGCATCACGGCCAATCCGGCTTTGGGCGCGGCGGTCGATCTCCTGGTTCGGCACGGCGGCTCGGCCGTCTTGTCGGAGACACCCGAGATTTACGGCGCCGAGCATCTTCTGACCCGCCGCGCGGTCAGTCCCGAGATCGGCCGCAAGATCGTCAAGCTGATCGAATGGTGGGAAGCCTACACCGCCAAGACCGGCGGCGAGATGAACAACAATCCTTCGCCCGGCAACAAGGCGGGCGGGCTCACGACCATTCTCGAAAAATCGCTTGGCGCCGTCGCCAAGGGCGGTACGACCAATCTGGTCGACGTCTATCACTACGCCGAACCGATCACGGCCAAGGGCTTCGTCTATATGGACACGCCGGGCTATGATCCTGTTTCGGCGACGGGCCAGGTCGCGGGCGGCGCCAACATCGTCTGCTTCACCACGGGTCGCGGCTCGGTCTTCGGCTGCAAGCCCGCGCCTTCGCTCAAGCTCGCGACCAATACGCCTCTCTATCGGCGCATGACCGACGACATGGACATCAATTGCGGTGAAATCCTCGACGGCGCGGCCGGCGTTGCCGAAATGGGCGAGCGTATTTTCAAGCTCGTGCTCGAAACCGCGTCGGGTCAAAAGACCAAGAGCGAGATCCTGGGCTTCGGCGAGGACGAGTTCACGCCCTGGCAGCTTGGAGCAGTCATGTGAACACGAGCGGCGAGTTGCCCAAGCGCCTCGACAATGTCGAGGCGGTCGAGGAATTCATGACCCGGCCGAGCGAAGCGCTCCGCGCCGATTTCGCGCGCGCGCCGGGCGACATCGCGGTTCTTGGCGTCGGTGGCAAGATGGGGCCGACGCTCGCCCGGCTCGCCAAGCGCGCGGCGCCCGAGCGCCGCGTCATCGGCGTTGCGCGCTTTTCTGAGCCCGGCCTGCGCGAGGAATTGGCCCGCGCGGGCGTCGAGCCGATTGAGGCTGATCTTCTCGACCCGCAAGCGATTGCCCGACTGCCCAAGACGCCGAACGTCGTCTATATGGCTGGGCGGAAATTCGGCTCGACCGGCAGCGAAGAACTGACCTGGGCAATGAATGCCCATGCGCCAGCCTTGGTCGCCGAGGCCTTTCGCGAAAGCCGGATCGTCGCTTTCTCGACCGGTTGCGTCTATCCCTTCGTCGACGTGACCGGGCCGGGCGCGAACGAGGACGAGCCCGCCGTGCCGCCGCCCGGCGCCTATGCCAATTCCTGCGTCGCGCGCGAGCAGATATTCACCTACTTCTCGAAGAAATACGGCACGCCAGGCCGGTTGTTTCGGCTGAATTACGCGATCGACATGCGTTACGGCGTTTTGTTCGACGTTGCGACCAAGGTCGCGCGCGGCGAGGCGATCGACGTCACCATGGGTCATGCCAATGTGATCTGGCAGGGCGATGCCAATGAATGGGCGCTGCGCTGCCTTGCCCATACGACGACGCCGACCTCGCCGATCAACGCGACCGGGCCCGGCACGCTGTCGATCCGAAGCTTGGCCGAAGCCTTTGGCCGGCGCCTCGACAAGAAACCGTTGATCGTCGGCAAGGAGGCGCCGACCGCTTGGCTCAACGATGCCGGCCGCGCCGTCGCCCTGTTCGGCGCGCCACGTGTCTCTCTCAAGACCATGCTCGACTGGACGGCCGACTGGGTCGGCCGCGACATGCCTAGCCACGGCAAGCCGACGCATTACGAAGTCCGCGATGGCAAATATTGAGGCCGATGCCGTCCGACCGCTTGGGCCGGAAGACCTCGAGGGCGCGCTGGCGCTGACGCGCGAGGCCGGTTGGAATCAAAACGCCGCCGATTGGCGCGTCATGCTGGAATTTGGCGAAGGCTGGGGCATTCGCATCGGCGGCCGCCTGGTCGCGAGCGCGATCGCCATGCCCTACGAAGATTTCGGCTGGATCAGCATGGTGTTGACGGCGAAGGATCATCGCGGCCGCGGCTTCGCAAGCCGCTTGATGGATCGCTGCATCAAGTCGCTCGAAGCGCATGGTCTCGTTCCGGCACTCGATGCGACGCCGGCCGGCCAGCCGATTTACGAAAAGCTCGGCTTTCGCCCGGTTTATGGCTTCAAGCGCTACGCCCTCGAACAAGGGGTCGATCAGCCGCCGCCGCCTTGGGGCACCGCGGTGAGGCGCATCCAGGCGATCGATCTTGCCGAGATCGCGGCCTATGATCTGCCGATTTTCGGTGCCGATCGCTCGGCCCTGATCGCGCATCTCTTCCAACGCCGCCCGAAACAAGCCTGGGTCGCGCGAGGCGGCGGGCAGGTGATCGGTTACTGCTTGGGGCGCGATGGCCACAATGCGTTGCAGATCGGCCCCGCGGTCGCGGATCACGCGGCGGTCGGGCTCGGCCTGGTTGCCCGCGCGGTCGAGGGCATATCCGGGCGCGTCTATGTCGATTGCCCGGACTCGCAAATCGCCATGGTCGGTTGGTTGGCCAGTCATGGTGCGCAGGCCGAAAGGCCGCTGACCCGCATGCTCAAGGGCCGGAGCGCGCCTTTCGACGACGCCAACCGCATCTACGCCGTCGCCGGTCCCGAACTCGGCTGAATATTGCCAATGACGACCGCCGGTTGACCGATGCCGCGTCCGCGCGCATGCTCGGTAACTGGATGGTTACTCAGCCGCGTCGCAATGCCGAATTGACCCGCCGCCGCATTCTCGATGCGGCGACGCGGGAATTCGCCGCCAAAGGGTTAGCGGGCGCTCGGGTCGACGCCATCGCTCGCGCCTCGCGCGCGAACAAGCGCATGATCTATCAGTATTACGGCAACAAGGAAGGCCTCTATGTCGCCGTGCTCGAGGCGACCTATGCGCGCTTTCGCGGCCGTGAGCGGACGCTTCGCCTCGCCGAGCTTGACCCGGTCGAGGCCATGCGTCGACTGGTTCTGTTCAATCTCGACTATTGTCACGCCCATCCGGAGTTCATCTCGATCCTGAACAACGAGAACCTGCATCGCGCGCGCCATCTGAAGCGGGCGAAAAGCGTGCCGCCGCTGCATGCGACCCTGACCGAGACCATCGGCGCAATTCTCGAGCGCGGCGGGGCAAACGGGGCCTTTCGTTCGGGCATCGATCCGATGCGCTTCTATATCGCGCTCGCCTCGCTCGGTTATTTCTACCATTCCAATCGGCACACCCTATCGGCCATCTTCAGGACCGATCTCGCACGGACGGCGACTTGGCGCGCCTACCGAGACGAGGCGGTGGCCATGGTGCTCCGTCATCTCGTCCCCGAAAGGGGCGTTGACCGGCCGCGCGGCCGGGGCATAAAGTAACCAAACGGTTACCTCATGGGGATCGACCGATGGGCATGACGCGCGCGGATTGGCCGACGGGCTTAGGCGAAATATTCGCCCAAGGCACGGTGATCCCGGCTCATCTTCTGGCCCTCGATGCCGCGCGCAGCCTCGATCGCCGACGCCAGCGCGCGCTCAGCCGCTACTATCTCGACGCCGGTGTCGGCGGCCTCGCGGTCGGCGTCCATTCGACCCAATTCGCCATTCGTGAGCGCAACCTCTATGAGCCCGTATTGGCGCTCGCTGCGGAGACTGCCCGTGATTGGGTCAAACGTCCGGTGATCATGATCGCGGGCGCGGTGGGGCGGACGGACCAGGCGCGTCGCGAGGCCGAGACCGCTCGCGGCCTCGGTTATCACGCCGTCCTTCTATCGCTCGCGGCCTATAAGGGCGCGTCCGAAGATGAGATCATCGGCCATTGCCGCAAGGTCGCCGAAATCATGCCATTGGTCGGCTTTTATCTTCAGCCCGCGGTCGGCGGGGTACTGCTCGGGCCTGGTTTCTGGCGCCGCTTTGCCGAAATCGAGAACGTCGTGGCAATCAAGATGGCGCCTTTTCATCGCTACCGGACGCTCGACGTCATTCATGGCGTCGTCGCGGCGAAGGCGGAAAAGCGCATCGCGCTCTATACCGGCAACGACGATCACATCGTGCTCGACCTTCTCCAACCCTTTCACTTGCGGCGCGGCAACGAAATGGTGGTGGCGCGCATCGTCGGCGGCCTGCTCGGCCATTGGAGCGTTTGGACCAAGGGCGCCGTCGATCTTTTGGCCCGCATCAAGAGCGCGCTGGCAACCGGGCGGATCGACGATTCGCTGCTTGCGCTCGATTCCAAGGTGACCGACTGCAACAGCGCTTTTTTCGATGTCGCCAACGATTTTCACGGCTGCATCGCTGGTTGCCATGAAATCTTGCGCCGTCAGGGACTATTCGCCGGCATTTGGTGCCTCGATCCCAAAGAGGGCTTGAGTCCGGGGCAAGCGGCGGAGATTGATCGCGTGTCGGCAGCTTATCCGGAGCTTGCCGATGACGCTTTCGTGCGGGCCAATCTGGATCGCTGGCTGAGTTGAGTTGAGTTTGGGGTAAGGGGCGGCAGATGAGCGACATCAGACTGGGCGTGGTCATGAACGGCGTGACCGGGCGCATGGGCACGAACCAGCATCTCGCACGTTCGATCGCCGCGATCCGCAAGGAAGGCGGCGTCAGGCTTGCCGACGGACGCCGCGTCATGCCCGATCCGATCCTGGTCGGACGCGATGGACGCAAACTCAAGGCGCTCGCGGCGCAATACGAGGTTCAGCGCTGGACGACCGATCTCGACGCGGCGCTCGCCGATCCCCGCGACGAGCTCTTTTTCGATGCCGCGACGACCGATCTACGTGCGGGTCTGCTTAAGCGCGCCATCGCCGCGGGCAAGCACGTCTATTGCGAAAAGCCGACTGCCGGCAATCTCAAGGACGCGCTCGATGTCTATAAGCGCGCGAAGAAGGCCGGCATCAAGCATGGCGTCGTGCAGGACAAGCTCTGGCTGCCGGGTCTGCGCAAGCTCAAGATGCTGATCGATGCCGGCTTTTTCGGGCGCATTTTGTCGGTGCGGGGCGAGTTCGGCTATTGGGTCTTCGAGGGCGATTGGCAGCCGGCGCAGCGGCCGTCCTGGAACTACAAGAAGGCCGAAGGCGGCGGCATCATTCTCGACATGCTCTGCCACTGGCGCTACGTGCTCGACAATCTTTTCGGCGAGGTCGAGAGCGTCTCCTGTCTCGGCGCGGTCCATATCCCGAAGCGCTGGGACGAAAAAGGCAAGTCCTATGCCTCCGATGCCGAGGACGCCGCTTATGCGACCTTCAAGCTTGCCGGCGGCGCGATCGCGCATTTCAATTCGTCTTGGGCCGTTCGCGTGCGTCGCGACGACCTCCTGACGGTTCAGGTCGATGGCACGCATGGCTCGGCTGTTGCCGGCCTGACGCGCTGCATGAGCCAAGCGCGTGTGAATACCCCGCGCCCGGTTTGGAACCCCGATCAAAAGCAGACCATCGACTTTTACAAGGATTGGCAGGAAGTGCCCGAAGGTCTCGCTTACGACAACGCCTTCAAGGTCGAGTGGGAGTTGTTCATTCGCCACCTCTATGACGGCACGCCCTTCCCCTGGGATTTGCTCGCCGGCGCCAAGGGCGTGCAACTCGCCGAAGCGGGCCTCAAGAGCTGGCGCGAACGGCGCTGGGTCGATCTGCCGGCGCTCAAGGGCTGAGACCATGCCGACGCTTCGTCTGCCGAGCGAAGACGGGCGCCTGATCGCCTACACGACGGCACCGCCTCGGAGCTTCCCGAAGCGGAGCGGACGACCCTTCACGCGCGTCGCGCTCGCGGCGGCCCATGTCGTCGCCGACCCGCTTTCGGCCAAGGACCCGTGGCTCGAGCCCGCGATCGATTGGGACAAGACCATCGAATTTCGTCGCCGGCTCTGGTCTTTCGGTCTCGGTGTCGCCGAGGCCATGGACACGGCCCAGCGCGGCATGGGTCTCGACTGGACGACTTCGCGCGAACTGATCAAGCGTTCGCTCGATGCGGCAAGGAGCACGCCGGGCGCGATCATCGCCTCGGGTGCGGGCACCGATCATCTGACGCCGTCGCCTCGGACGACGATCAACGACGTCATTCGCGCCTATGAAGAGCAGATCGGTGCGATCGAGGCGCTGGGCGGGCGCATCATCCTGATGGCGAGCCGGGCGCTGGCCGCCGCCGCAAGATCGCCCGACGATTACGCCAAGGTTTATGACCGTGTCCTCGGCCAGGTGAAGGAGCCGGTGATCATCCATTGGCTGGGCGACATGTTCGATCCGGCGCTTGCCGGTTACTGGGGCTCGAATGATCTCGGCCGGGCGATGGACGTCTGCCTCGACGTGCTCGCCGCGCATGCCGCCAAGATCGACGGCATCAAGATCTCGCTTCTCGACAAGGACCGCGAGATTGCCATGCGCCGCCGCCTGCCCAAAGGCGTTCGCATGTATACCGGCGACGATTTCAACTATGCCGAACTGATTGCCGGCGACGCCCAGGGTTATTCGGATGCGCTTCTCGGCATCTTCGATCCGATCGCGCCCGCGGCATCGGCCGCGCTCGACGCCTTGGCCGGAGGCGATCTTGCGCGCTTTCACGAAATCTTCGCGCCGACCGTGCCTCTGTCGCGCCACATCTTCAGGGCGCCGACGCGTTTCTATAAGACCGGCGTCGTGTTCATGGCTTGGCTGAACGGCTTTCAGGACCATTTCGTCATGGTCGGCGGCCAGCAGAGCGCGCGCTCGGTGCTGCATTTCGCCGAGGTCTTTCGGTTGGCGGATCGGGCGGGGCTGTTGATCGAACCAGAGCGGGCGGCGGACAAGATGCGCCACCTCCTTGCGCTTAACGGCATCGACGCCTGATGGCGGACCCGAGAAAACTTTCGATCAATCAGGCGACGACGCGGGCGCAATGGTCGCTCGAGCAGGCGATCAAGGGCTATGCGCGCCACGATGTCCGGGGCATCGCGGTTTGGCGTGACAAGTTTGCGGAATGCGGCAAGGCCAAGGCGGCGGCGTTGCTCAAGGATCACGGCATGCGGGTCACTGGGCTTTGCCGCGGCGGCATGTTTCCGGGCACCGACCCGGCCCAGCGCCAAGCCGCGATCGACGACAACAAGCGCGCGGTGGACGAGGCGGTCGCGATCGGCGCCGAATGTCTCGCGCTCGTGGTCGGCGGCTTGCCCGGCGCATCCAAGAACATCGGCGATGCCCGAAAGCAGGTGCGCGATGGCATCGCGGCGATGCTGCCCTATGCGCGAGCCGCCAAGATGCCGGTCGCGATCGAGCCCTTGCATCCGATGTATGCGGCGGATCGTGCCTGCGTGAACACCATGGGGCAGGCGCTCGATCTCTGCGACGAACTCGGCCCGGGCCTCGGCGTCGCGGTCGACGTCTATCACGTCTGGTGGGACCCGGAGCTGGAGCGCCAGATCGCCCGGGCCGGAAGGCGCATCTTGGCCTTTCACATCTGCGATTGGCTGGTGCCGACGCGCGACCTCCTGCTCGATCGCGGCATGATGGGCGACGGCGTGATCGACATTGCGAAGATCCGCGGCTGGGTCGAGGCGGCGGGCTATCGAGGCTTTCACGAGGTCGAGATATTCTCGGCCGAGAATTGGTGGAAGCGCGACCCCGACGAGGTCGTGAAGACCTGCATCGCGCGCTCGATCGAATTCGCCTAAGCTCGGCTCATCCACGTCCACGCGAAGGGTGATCATGGGTCCGCTCAAAGGATTTCGCATTGTCGAATTCGAAGGCATCGGTCCGGGGCCGTTCACGGCCATGCTGCTGTCCGATATGGGCGCGGAGATCTTGCGCATCGATCGGACGACCAAATCGGGCCTCGGCATCGACCGACCTGGGACCCGGCGCGAAACGACCGCGCGCGGGCGTCGCTCGGTCGCGCTCGATCTCAAGAACCCACATGGCGTCGAGACCGCGCTTCGTCTCGTCGCCAAGGCGGATGCCCTGATCGAAGGCTTTCGCCCGGGCGTCATGGAGCGCCTCGGCCTCGGCCCCGATATCTGTCTCGCGCGCAATCCCAAACTCGTCTATGGCCGCATGACCGGTTTCGGCCAGTTCGGTCCGCTCAAGGACGCGGCCGGCCACGACATCAATTACATCGCGCTTGCCGGCGCGCTTCATCCGATCGGCACGTCGGACAAGCCGGTGCCGCCGCTCAATCTGGTCGGCGACTATGGCGGCGGCGGCATGTTCCTGGCCTTCGGCATCGTCTGCGCGCTGCTCGAGGCGCAGAAATCGGGTCAAGGCCAGGTTGTCGATGCCGCGATGACCGACGGCGCGGCCTATCTCACCGCCATGTTCTACGGCATGCGCGCGCTCGGCCTATGGCAGGACAAGCGGGCGGCCAATGTGCTCGACGGCGCCGCGCCCTTCTACGATACCTACGAGACCAAGGACGGCCAGCATGTCGCGGTCGGCGCGATCGAGCCGAAATTCTACGAAGAGCTGATCGAAAAGATGGGCCTCAAAGGCGAGGCCTTGCCGTCCCAGATGGACGTCAAGCAATGGCCCAAGACCAAGGCGCGCTTTGCCGAGGTCTTTCTGGGCAAGACGCGCGCCGAATGGTGCAAGATCCTCGAGGGCTCGGATGCCTGTTTCGCGCCGATCCTGTCGATGGCCGAAGCGCCCAAGCATCCGCATAATGTCGCGCGCAAGACCTTCGTCGAGTCGAACGGCATCGTCCAGCCGGCGCCGGCGCCGCGCTTTTCGCGAACCGTGCCCGAGATCCAGGGCCCGCCGCCGCAGCGTGGCGAGCATACCGATGCCGCGCTCGCCGATTGGGGCTTCGCTTCGGACGACATCGCTTCCCTTCGCGCCGCCGGCGCGATCGCTTGAAAGACGGAGAATAGGACATGGCAGGTCGGGTCGCAGGCAAGGTCGCATTGATCACGGGTGGGGCTTCGGGGCTCGGCCGCGCTTCGGCGATCCTGCTCGCCAAGGAAGGCGCCAAGATCGTCGTCACCGACATCAACGAGGAAGGCGGTCAGGAAACCGTGCGCCTGATCGGCAAGGACGCCGTCTTCTTTCGCCACGACGTGACGTCGGAAGGCGATTGGACCCGCGTCGTCGCCGACGCCGTCGGCACCTTCGGCGGTCTTCACATCATGCTGCAATCGGCCGGCATCGGCATGGGCAAGACGGTCGAGGAGCTGACGCTCGCCGAATGGCGCCGGACGCATGAAATCGACCTCGACGGTGTCTTTCTGGGCTGCCGTGCCGCGATCCAGCCCATGGCCAAATCGGGCGGCGGCTCGATCGTCAACATCTCCTCGATCGCCGGCATCATCGCCGGCCACAACATGGCAGCCTATAATTCCGCCAAGGCGGGCGTGCGGCTATTGTCGAAGTCCGTCGCGCTCCACTGCGCCCGCAAGGGCTACAACATCCGCTGCAACTCGCTGCATCCGACCTTCATCGACACGCCGATCCTCGATCGCATACGTCAAACGCATGGCGAAGAGGGCATGCGCAAGCTCGCCCGGCAGGTGCCGCTTGGGCGCGTCGGCGAACCGAACGACGTCGCCTATGCCGTGGTCTATCTCGGTTCGGACGAATCCAAGTTCATCACCGGTACCGAACTCCTGATCGACGGCGGCATCAGCGCCATGTGATCCGGCGCCTTGCGCGCATTTCTCACGCTCGTCCTCGCGCTCGCGCTCGGCGCCGGTGGCGCATGGCTTTGGGCCCAGCACGTTTTCGAGGCACCCGGGCCGAAAGCCGACGAAACGACGGTCGTCTTGCCGCGCGGCATCGGGTTGCAGGGCATCGCCGAGCGGCTTCATCAAGCGGGCGTGATCGAACATCCGCGCGTCTTCGCGCTCAGCGTCAAGGCGCAAGGCGAAGGCGCCAGTCTCAAGGCCGGTGAGTATCGCTTCAAGGCTCATAGCGCGCCGCGCGAGGTGCTGGCCAAGCTCAGGGACGGCGATGTCGTCATCCGGCGGCTTACCATTCCCGAGGGCTTGAGCGTCGCTCAGGCGCTTGCGCTGATCGGGGTGGCCGAGGGTCTCGAAGGTCCCGCGCCGGGTGGTCTCGAAGAAGGCAGTCTGTTGCCCGAGACCTATCGCTATTCCTGGGGCGATCAGCGCGTCCAGATGGTCGAACGTATGCGACGGGCCATGGCCGAGACCATCGATCGGCTTTGGCTCGCGCGCGACGAAAACTTGCCCTTCAAGACCAGACGCGAAGCCCTCGTGCTCGCCTCGATCGTCGAGAAGGAGACGGGGCTCGCCATCGAAAGACCGCGTATCGCCGGGGTCTTCGTCAACCGCCTGCGCCTCGGCATGAAGCTGCAATCCGATCCGACGGTGATCTACGGCATCACCAAGGGCGCCGGTCCGCTCGATCGGCCGATCAGCCGCGCCGATCTCAATCAAGCGACGCCTTGGAATACCTATGTCATCGATGCCCTGCCGCCGACGCCGATCGCGCTGCCCGGGCTCGACGCTATCCGTGCCGTGCTCAATCCGGCCAAGACGGACGAGCTCTATTTCGTCGCCGACGGCACGGGCGGTCATGCCTTCGCGCGCAATCTGGCCGACCACAACCGCAACGTCGCGCGCTACCGGGCGCTTCAGCAGCAGCAGCAGAACGACAAGAAATAGCGACAACGGGTCGCTTGTCTCGCCGCCGGCGTCGTGATAGAAGCCGAGCCATGAAAAAGCTCTCGCTCTTTTTCTGGCTCGTGTTGTCGGCGACCGCGGCGACGGCCCAAGTCAAAGTCGAACAGCCTTGGACCCGCTCGACCGCGCCCAATGCCCAGAACGGCGCCGTGTTCATGACTTTGGTCAATCCGGCGGGCGGGGCGGCTGATTCGCTCGTTTCGGCCGAAAGCAAAGCCGCCAAGGTGGTCGAGTTGCACAACCACATCATGGACGGCAACGTCATGCGCATGCGCAAAGTCGACGCGATCGAGATCGTCGCCGGCGCGACCGTCAAGCTCGAACCGATGGGCTTCCACGTCATGCTGCTGGGTTTGAACGGCCAGCTGAAGGAAGGTGAGGCGATCGACCTCACCTTGGTCTTTGCCAAGGCCGGGCGCATGGCAATCAAAGCGCCGGTGATGAAGGCGGGCGCGACCATGCCCGGCGCGGGCATGGGGCAAGGTGGGCACCAGCATATGCAAGGCATGCAAGGCGGCCATCAGCATATGCAACACATGCAAGGGACGCCGAGCGCACCGAGCGCTCCGCCGGCCGGCAGTCATCAGCACGGGCCTCAGACGCCGCCGGCTAAGACCAACTAGCGTCAATCTTTGTCTGGAAAACGCCCGAACAAGCGATCGGTCAACCAGAGCGGCAAGAGATTGGCGATCCAAATCGCTGCGTAAGTCGGGAAAGGGAAGGCGATGCGCGGGCGGTCCGCCTCCAGACCGCGCCGGATGATTTCGGCCGCCCGATCGGCGTCCATCAGAAAAGGCATCGGAAATTTGTTCTTGGCGGTCATGCGGCTTCGCACGTAGCCGGGACAGACCACCGATACGCCGATGCCGTGCTTGCGCAGGCGCCCGCGCAAGGCTTCGCCATAGACGCGGACCGCCGCCTTGCTGGCCGAGTAGGGGCCCGCGCCCGGCAAGCCGCGAAAGCCCGCGATCGAAGAGACGATCGCGACCTGCCCGCGCTTCCTTGCACCCATCATCGGCAGCGCCGGATGGACGGTGTTGAACACGCCATCGACATTGACCGCGAAAATCTTGCGCGCGATCTCGTCCATGGTCTCGAACGAGCCGCTACCGCCCGAGATGCCGGCATTGGCGATCACCAGATCGATTGGGGTCTTGGCATCGACGGCGCGGACCCAATCCGCGAGCCGCTCGCGCTCGAGCACGTCGAGGACGGCGGTGTGCACGGTCGCGCCTTTGGTGCGGCAGGCGGCCGCGACGGCATCGACACGCTCGGCATCGCGCCCGGTGAGCGCAAGCGCCGTGCCCGACTTGGCGTAGGCGAGGGCCAATGCCTCGCCGATGCCGCTTGAGGCGCCGGTAATCAGGATGCTTCTGGGATCGCGCATATTGTGGCTCTTTTTCCGACTCGCCGTTAGATTGGCGCCTCGACTGTAAGAGGTTGCCTTGGCCATCGCCAGCATGACCGGATATGCCGCCGCCGACGGGGCTCTCGGCTCTGTCACTTGGACTTGGGAGGCGCGGAGCGTCAACGGCAAGGGCCTCGACGTCCGTCTCCGCCTACCGCCCGGTCTCGACGCATTGGAAGCGCCGGCCAAGGCGGCGTCCGCCAAGCGCTTCGCCCGAGGCAATGTCTCGATCGCGCTCCGCGTCGACCAAGGCGAGGCGCCGCCCAATCTCCGCATCAATCGGCCTTTGCTCGACCGCTTGATCGCGCTCTCCCGCGAAATTGGTGCCCAAAGCGACATCGCGCCGCCGAGGCTCGATGGCTTGCTTGCGGTTCGCGGCGTCATCGAGACCGTCGAGGCCGAAGAAGCACCCGAAACGGCCAAAGCGCGCGAAGCGGCGATGCTCGCAAGCCTCGATACCGCGCTCGAAGGGCTCGCGCGCGCGAGGGGCGATGAGGGTGCAAGGCTCGCTCAGACCGTCGTCGAGCTGATCGACGAAATCGAGCGCTTGGTCGCGCGGGCACGCGATGTGGCGGCGCTTCAGCCCCAGATCATCCGCCAGCGCATTCGCGCAAGGCTCGATGAGATCATGGCCGCCGGCACGACGGTCTCGGAAGACAGGCTCGCCCAGGAACTCGCTCTGCTCGCCGTCAAGGCCGATGTGGCCGAAGAACTCGAGCGCCTGACCTCGCATGTCGCCCAGGCACGCGAGCTTGTCGACGCCAAGGAGCCGGCCGGACGACGCCTCGATTTCCTGGCTCAGGAATTCAACCGCGAAGCCAACACGCTCTGCTCGAAATCGACCGATACCGCGCTCACGCGTATCGGTCTTGATCTCAAACTCGCCGTCGATCGGCTTCGCGAACAGGCTCAGAACGTCGAATGACCGTCCAGATCTCGCGCCGCGGCCTGATGTTCGTGTTGTCCTCGCCCTCGGGCGCGGGCAAGACGACGATCTCGCGCCGGCTTCTCGCCGACATGCAGGATATCGAAATGTCGGTTTCCGTCACCACGCGTCCGCCGCGTCCGCGCGAAGTCGATGGGCAGGATTACTACTTCATCGATCGCGCGCGCTATGACGACATGGTCGTCAAGGGCGAACTACTCGAACACGCCAAGGTCTTCGATCATTTCTATGGCACGCCGCGCCAGGCTGTCGAAAGGCGGCTTGCCGAGGGCAAGGACGTCCTGTTCGACATCGATTGGCAGGGCACGCGTCAGCTGCGCGACAAGGCGCCTGACGATCTGGTCTCGGTCTTCGTCCTGCCGCCGACATTGTCGGATCTCGAAAAGCGCTTGCGCACCCGGGCGCAGGACGACGACGCCACCGTACGCGCCCGTATGGCCAAGGCTCTCGACGAGGCCTCGCATTGGGGCGAGTACGATTACATCGTCATCAATGACGATTTGACGCGCTGCATCGGCCAGGTGCGCGCCATCTTGACCGCCGAGCGCCTCCGGCGCGTGCGCCAGACCGGTCTCGGAGATTTCGTCGGCCGCCTCAAAAGCTGAGGCGACCCGAAATTCAGCCCACGATTTCGATCGCCGAGAAGAAATAGGCGATTTCGATCTTGGCGTTCTCGGGCGAATCCGAGCCATGCGCCGAATTCGCCTCGATCGATTCGGCGAACTGCTTGCGGATGGTGCCGGGGGCGGCATTGGCCGGATTGGTCGCGCCCATGACTTCCCGGTATTTGGCGATGGCATTCTCGCCTTCGAGGACCTGGACCACGACCGGGCCCGACGTCATGAAGTCGCAAAGCGACTTGAAGAACGGACGCTCCTTGTGGACCGCGTAGAAGCCTTCGGCCTGGGCGCGGGTCAGATGCAGGCGCTTCTGCGCGATGATGCGCAGTCCGGCATTTTCAATGACGGCGTTGACCGCACCGGTCAGATTGCGGCGCGTCGCATCAGGCTTGATGATGGAGAAGGTACGCTCGAGGGCCATGGGGCTCGTTCCTTGATGGTTGGACGTGTCGGGGCGCGCTTATAGTCGCTTCGCCAGGGCGCGGCAATGCCGTTTCGGACGCATTTCGGACTGCCATGCTCGGCCGCGCCATGCTTCAATCCGCCGCAACCGACAACGCTTGGAGTAATCCCATGACGCCCTTTCGTTTCGACGGCAAGACCGTGTTCGTGTCCGGCGGCACGAGCGGCATCAATCTCGGCATCGCGCTGGGCTTTGCCCAGACGGGCGCGAAGGTCGCGGTGATGAGCCGCAAGCAAGACAAGGTCGATGCCGCGGTGACGGAACTCAAGAAAGTCGCGCCGGATGCCTGCGGCTTCTCGGCTGACGTGCGCGACTATGCCGCGGTCGAGGCGGCGCTCAAAGGTGCGCATGCCAGTCTCGGTCAAATCGACGTCTTGGTTTCGGGCGCTGCCGGAAATTTCGTTGCGCCAGCCCTCGGCATGTCATCCAACGGCTTTCGCGCGGTCGTTGATATCGATCTGGTCGGAACGTTCCACGTCATGCGCGCCGCGCATCAGTTCCTCGCCAAGCCCGGCGCCTCGGTCATCAATATTTCCGCGCCCCAGGCTTATGTGGCGATGATGCTGCAAAGCCATGTCTGCGCGGCGAAGGCGGGCGTCGACATGATGACCAGGACCCTCGCCCTCGAATGGGCGCGCGACGGCATCCGGGTGAATTCGATCGCGCCCGGGCCGATTGCCGAGACCGAGGGCATGATCCGCTTGGCGCCGACGCCGGAGGCGCAGCGCGCTTCGGAACGCGCCGTGCCGCTCGGCCGTTGGGGTCGCAAGGACGAGATTGCGGCGGTCGCGCAATTTCTGTCGTCGCCGCTCGCCTCCTATATCACCGGCGTGGTCCTGCCGGTCGATGGCGGCATGAATCTCGGGCGCTATAGCCCCGAAGGCGTCGAAAACATGGGCAAGATGGGTATCGCTCTTTCCCGATAATCGAACCAAGATCGCATTTAAGCTTGGCTTAAGAGTGAATTGATATGTAGGACCTACAGGGACGACAGGCCGTAGAGCCGAGGCTAGGTCACGAAATAAGAGAAGTCGCAATGCAGCCGCCCATCATACCTCCTGATGAAAACGAACGCCTTGCCGTGCTCCGCGCCTATGATGTTCTCGACACGCCGGCTGAAGACGCCTTTGACGACCTCACCTTGATTGCCTCCCGCGTCTGCCAAACGCCGATCGCGCTGGTCTCTCTGGTCGATGTCGGGCGACAATGGTTCAAGAGCAAAGTGGGACTCAGCGCTACCGAGACGCCGCGCGACGTCTCGTTTTGCGGCCATGCGATCTTGGGCGACGATCTTTTCGAGGTTTCCGATTCGTCCGCGGATCCGCGCTTTGTCGACAATCCGCTGGCCGTCGGCGCGCCGCATGTTCGTTTTTACGCCGGCACGCCGCTCAAGACTCCTGGCGGCCAGCGAATAGGCACGCTCTGCGTCATCGACCATGTCTCGCGGACGTTGTCCGACGAACAACGCGACACGCTGAGGCGGCTTGGCCGGCAAGTCGTCGCCCAGCTGGAACTCCGCGCCGCCGCGAGACGCATCGAAGAAAGAGGCAACCTCAATCGCGCCATGGTCGACAATGCCGTCGACGCCATCATTTCGATCGACGAGCAGGGCATCGTCCTGAGTGCCAATCCAGCGACCCAAAGAATTTTCGGCTACGCGCCGGCGGAAATCGTCGGGCAAAACATCAAAATAATCATGCCCGAGCCTCATCGCGGCGAACATGACGGCTACATGACGCGCTATCGTGCGACCGGTGAAAAGCGGATCATCGGTATCGGCCGAGACGTCTTCGGCCGCCGCAAGGACGGTTCGATCTTTCCCTTGCGTCTCGGCGTCAGCGAAAACTCGGTGAGCGGAAAGCGGTTCTTCACCGGCGTGATCAGCGACATAACTGACAGGGTTGCCGCCGAAGCCAAGCTGGCCGAATTCAATCGTCAACTTGTCGCGTCCGAAGAGCGTGCCGAACGCGCCCAGAGAATCGCCAATGCCGGAGTCTTCGAACGCAATCTCCGGACCGAAGAACTCTATTGGTCCAAGCAGCTTCGGCGGATCGTCGGTTTCGAGGACGCCGACGGTACGCCGAGCCTCGAATGGCTCTACCGAGCCGTTCATCCGGAAGACGTGAGTCCCTTCCGTCAGAAGATCAACCAGTCAATCGCCGACGGTGCTTTGTTCGACCAAGAATGCCGTATCGTCCACAAGGACGGCTCGATTCGCTGGATTCGGGTCGTTGCCAATGGCGTCACGGGAGCCGACGGTACCGTCGAGTGGTTCGTCGGGCTGGCCTTCGATGCGACCGAGGCGGTCGAACGCCGTCGCCAATTGATCGAAGCGCGCGCCGCGGCCGAAGCCGCCAGCCGCGCCAAGACCAGTTTTTTGTCGTCGATGAGCCACGAACTCCGCACGCCCCTCAACGCGGTCGTCGGTTTCGCCCAACTGCTCGGCGCCGATCCCGGTCTCTCGAGCGATCAGCAGGAAAACATCGACGAGATCCGCAAGGGCGGCATGCATCTCCTGAACTTGATCAACGACATCCTCGACCTCGCCAAGATCGAAGCCAATCAATTCGATTTTTCGCCCGAGCCGGTCGACCTCGCCGCCTTGGTCGAGGAAAGCGTCCGGCTGCTCAAGCCTCAGGCGACCAAACGCAAGATCCGGATCGAGGTCGATACCGGGAGCTTAGCCAAGCGCTTCGTTACGGCCGATCGCGTGCGCGTCAAGCAGGCGCTCCTCAACTACATGTCGAACGCGGTCAAGTACAATCAGGTCGATGGCAAGATCAGGGTCTATGCCGAGCCCTTGAAGAGCCGTCCGGATTTCCTGCGCGTCAATGTGCAGGACATGGGCCTCGGTATCGCCACCGCCGATTTTACCAGGCTGTTCCAGGTCTTCTCGCGCCTCGGCGAAGAAAACTCCAACATCGAGGGGACCGGCATCGGCTTGGCCATTACCAAGCGCCTGATCGAAGCCATGGGCGGTACCGTCGGACTTCAAAGCGTGGTCGGGCTTGGCAGCACCTTCTGGTTCGAGCTGCCTTTGAGTGCGGCTCCGCCGGCGACACGCATCGTCGAGACACCCAATGCCTCAGCGCCGCCGAAAACGCCCGCGGTGGCATCCGCCAATCAACGGGACTTGGTGCTCTACGTCGAGGACAATCTCTCCAATATTCAGTTGATGCAGGGCATCTTCCGCCGCTTGCCGCATCTCGACCTGCTGACTGCCACGAGTGGGCGAGAGGGTCTCGCCAAGATCGAAGACCTCAAGCCGAAACTCGTTTTGCTCGACATCAATATGCCAGGCCTCGATGGCTATGGGGTCTTGCGGGAAATCCGCAATCGGCGCGATCGGGCGACTTTGCCCGTGATTGCCGTTACTGCCAAGGCGATGCGCGAGGATGTCGAGCACGGCAAGACGCTCGGCTTCGACGCCTATTTGACCAAGCCGCTCGACGTCGTCGGTGTCGTCGCGACCGTGCAGCGCCATTTGCCGGCTCCTTAGTTTCGCCCGATCGGAGGCTCAAGTTTTTCGATCATCAGGCAGCACGCCGTGATATAGGCGCGGCCCATGTTGACCATCGCCGACGTCACCTACAGGATCGCCGGACGCCCGCTGCTCGAGAACGCCTCGGCGACGATCGGGGTCGGTCAGCGTGTCGGCTTGGTTGGGCCGAACGGGGCGGGCAAGACGACGCTGCTCAAGCTCATTCTCGGCACGCTTCATGTCGACGCCGGCGACATTTTCATGCCCAAGGCTTGGCGCATCGGCACCGTCGCGCAGGAGGCGCCAGGCGGCGAGACGACGCCGCTCGAGGCCGTCTTGGCGGCGGATGTCGAACGCGCGCGACTTCTAGTCGAGGCGGAGACCGAGACCGACGGATTTCGCATCGCCGAGATTCACGAGCGTCTTCTGGCCATCGGCGCTGAGGCTGCCCCGGCGCGGGCCGGCACGATCCTGCACGGTCTTGGCTTTTCGGCCGAGGCTCAGGCTCGGCCCTTGTCGTCGTTCTCGGGCGGCTGGCGCATGCGCGTCGCGCTCGCCGGGGTGCTCTTCTCCCGCCCCGATCTTCTGCTCCTCGACGAGCCGACCAACCATCTCGATCTCGAAGCCTCGATCTGGCTTGAGGATTATCTCAAGCGTTACCCGGCGACCATCGTCATGGTCAGTCACGATCGCGGCCTCCTGAATGCCGTGCCCGACCACATCCTGCATTTGGACGATCGCGGCCTCACTCTCTATATCGGCGGCTATGACCGTTTCGAGCGTACGCGCAACGAACGCCTGGCGCTGCTCGAAAAACAGCGCCAGCGTCAGGAAAACGAGCGCAAGCGCATCCAGGCCTTCGTCGATCGCTTTCGGGCCAAGGCTTCGAAGGCGCGCCAGGCCCAGAGCCGGCTCAAGGCGCTTGCCCGCATGGAGCCGATACCCGAGGCCGCGATGCGCACCTCGATCGGGATCGCCTTTCCCGAGATCGAGCCCTTGGCTTCGCCCATTGTCACCTGCGAAGGCGTCTCGGTCGGTTATGACGGCAGGCCGGTGTTGCGCGGCCTCGATCTCGCGATACAGGCCGATGATCGGATCGCGCTCCTCGGCGCCAACGGCAATGGCAAGACCACATTCGCTCGATTGATCGCCGATCGGCTCGGTCCGCTAGGCGGGCGGTTGATCAAGTCGAAGAAGTTGACCGTCGGCTATTTCGCCCAACATCAGCTCGAGGAATTGGATGCGGCGAGCGACGCTTTGCGGCACATGAGCGAGGCCATGCCGACGGCCGCGCCCGAGCGTGTTCGCGCCTATCTCGGTCGCTTCGGCTTTTCGGGCGATGCCGCCGAAGTGCCGGTGAGCCAGCTTTCGGGCGGCGAAAAAGCGCGTCTCGCGCTCGCGCTGATTGCGCGCCAGGCGCCGCAGCTTCTGATTCTCGACGAGCCGACCAACCATCTCGACATCGACATGCGGCGCGCGCTGGCCGAAGCGCTCGCCGAGTTCGCCGGTGCCGTGATCTTGGTGAGCCACGATCCGAGCCTGGTCGAGCTCGTCGCCGACCGGTTGTGGCTGGTCGAGGATGGCGCGGTCAGGCCTTTTGATGGCGATCTCGACGAGTATCGCCGGCGCGTGCTTGCGGCGGAGACCGACAATGCGCCGCGCGGCCCCGGCGGCTCTTCGCTCAATCGCCGCGAAGCCAGGCGCGATGCCGCCGCGCTTCGACGCAAACTCGCGCCGCTTCGCAAGCAGGCCCAGGCGGCCGAGGCCTCGGTCGAACGCTTGAGCGCTGAAAGGGACGAAATCCTTCGCGCACTTTCCGATCCGACCACCTATGATGCACCGCCCGCCGAAGTCGGCACGCTTTCGCGCCGGCGTGCCGAGGTCGAGCGCCGTCTTGCCGCCGCCGAAGCCGATTGGCTCGCGGCCGTCGAGGCGCTGGAGAATGCCGAGCGCGAGGCTGCGGGGGAAGGGCGATGACCGATTTCAAGAGCCTGAAACTGAGACGGACGCCCAATCAATATTTGGTCACGCCTGCGGGCTGGGGACCAGAGCGACCGAATCGGGAAAGCCCGGTCTTCGCGCGTAAGGCCGAAGACGTCTACCTGGCATCGCGCGCCGTGGCGCTTGGCGAGCCGCGTGTTCAGCTCCTCTCGGAAGACCCGGCGCGGCGCAAGCTCGAACTCGTCCAGCGCACGCGCATCATCCGCTTTCCGGACCATATCTCGATCGAAGTGGCGCCGCTCGATAGCGAACGCTGTGCCGTCTTGGTCTACAGCCGTTCGCGTTTCGGACTACGCGATTTCGGCACCAATCGACGCCGCATCGACCATTGGCTCGGCCTGCTGGCGAAAAAACTCGGCGCGGCTGCCTGAACGATTTCACCATTGGGGAGGATAGGATGGCCTACAAAGCTTTCGACCTAACGGGCAAGGTCGCGTTGATCACCGGCGGCAATGGCGGCATTGGTCTCGGCATGGCGGAAGCCCTGGCCCAGGCCGGCGCCGATATCTGCATCTGGGGCACAAAGACCGACAAGAACGCCGCGGCCAAGGCCAAGCTCCTGGCCCATGGGCGGCGCGTCGAGGCCATCGAGTGCGGCGTCACCGACGAGAAGGCGGTCGATGCCGCCTTCGACGAGACCGTCAAGCGTCTTGGTCGGGTCGACGCCTGTTTCGCCAATGCCGGCGTCTCGGGCGCCTTCGAGAGCTTCGCCACCGCCAAAACCGAAGAATGGCGGCGCATCATGTCGGTCAATCTCGACGGCGTGTTCTATACCTTCCGCGCCGCGGCAAGGCACATGATCTCGAGACCCGGCGGCGGATCGCTGGTCGGCATCGCCAGCCTTGCCGCGATCTCGGGTCCTGCCAAAGCCGAACACTACGCGGCGACCAAGGGCGCGGTGATTTCGATGATGCGCTCGCTCGCGGTCGAGCATGCGCGCTATGGCATTCGCGCCAACGCCATCCTGCCCGGCTGGATCGAGACCGAGATGACGTCCAAGAAATTCGCTTGGGACAAATTCAAGAATGCGGTCATGCCTCGGGTGCCGATGCGGCGCTGGGGCACGCCCGCGGATTTCGGCGGCCTCGCGGTCTATCTGGTCTCGGACGCCTCGTCCTTCCACACCGGCGACAAATTCCTGATCGACGGCGGCTACGCGATTTTCTAGCTCTTTTTCTCCCAGCCGCCGGCCTCGCCTTGCTGCCAATAGGTGAGGTCGTGGCCGCCGTCCTTGAGCGTCTTCCAGCGCGCGCGCGCCGCCTCGACCGCGGCCGTGTCGTTGCCGTCGAACATGTAGACGACGCGCGGATAGTCCGCGAGCCGAGCCGAGATCATGTCGTCGAGCAGCACGAGCAGCGTCGCGGCATTTGGGTTCTCGTCCTGGTCGGTCAACCAGATCGGCTGGAGCGGCGCGTTGCCCGAGAATTTCGTACCGTGAGGCAGGAAGGAATCGGGATCATAAGTCCAAAGCGCGGCATCGAGCGCCTCGATACGTTCCTTCGAGCCCGCAAGCACGAGGGCGCGCATGCCGCCCTTGAGCGCCTTGGACAGGATTCCGGGAAGCGCGCGGTCGAGCGCGGTCGACTGCAGGTGATAGAAGCCGATCTCCGCCATCCCGCGCCAGGCCTCGGCTATTTCGCCTCGTAGCTGTCGGCGACCAGGCGATCGAGCAGGCGCACGCCGAAAGCCCAGGCGCCCTTCGGCACCGTCGCGCGGTCCTTCGAGGCCCAGGCCATGCCGGCGATGTCCAAATGCGCCCACGGCACCTTGTTGACGAAGCGCTGCAGAAACTGAGCCGCCGTGATGCTGCCGGCGTCGCGCCCGGCGCCGACATTCTTCATATCGGCGATGTCGGAGTTGATCTCCTTGTCGTAGGCATCGCCGAGCGGCAGACGCCAGAGAAGTTCGCCTTCCTTTTGGCCGGCGGCGACGAGTTTGACCGCGAGATCGTCGTCATTGGCGAACAGCCCGGCATGCTCATGACCGAGCGAGACGACGATCGCGCCGGTAAGGGTCGCGAGATCGATCATGCATTTGGGCTTGTAGCGGTCCTGGACGTACCAAAGCACGTCGGCGAGCACGAGCCGGCCTTCGGCGTCGGTGTTGATGACTTCGATGGTTTGGCCCGACATCGAGGTGACGACGTCGCCCGGCCGCTGCGCCGTACCGGATGGCATGTTCTCGACCAGGCCGACGGCGCCGATGGCATCGACCTTCGCGCGCCTGGCGGCGAGGGCATGCATGGCGCCGATCACGGCGGCTGCGCCGCCCATGTCCCATTTCATGTCTTCCATGCCGCCGGCCGGCTTGATCGAAATGCCGCCGGTGTCGAAGGTCACGCCCTTGCCGCAGAACGCGACCGGGCGCTCCTTCGAGCCTTTCGGCGCGCCGTTCCAGCGCATCACCACCATCTGACTTTCGCGTGCGCTGCCCTGGCCGACGCCGAGAAGCGAGCCCATGCCGAGCTTCTTCATCGCCTTTTCGCCGAAGATCTCGACCTCGACGCCGAGCTTGCGCAGACGTTTGCACTCCTCGGCCAAGCTCTCGGGGTGGATGATATTGGCCGGCTCGGTGACGATGTCACGGGCAAAAAAGACCGACTCCGCGATCTTGTCGAGCCGGTCATGAAGCGCCTCCGCCGCTTTCGCCTCGCCGGTGAGGGCTCGCAGCCGCAGCAAGGACGGCTTCTTGTCGGCCTTCTCCTTCGTCCGGTATTTGTCGAAGCGGTAGGAGCGGAGCCTGGCGCCATAGGCGATGCGGGCCGCCATTTCGGCATTTCCGACCTTCGCGCCTTTGGGCGCGTCGATGGCAATGGCCACGTCCTTCTCGCCTGACGCGCCGAGGCGCGCATAGACGCTGGCGCCGATCGCCTCGGCTTCGAGCGCGCCCAGGCCTTCGGGTTTGCCCAGACCGATCAAGATGACGCGGCTTGCGGCGACGCCCGCCGGCGCCATGATTTCGAGCATCTGATCGCGTCCGCCGGTAAACCGGCTTGCCGCCATCGCACGGGTCAGTGCCCCCTTGGTTTTGCGATCGACGCTTTCTGCTTGGGCTGAGAGCTTGCGTTCCTCCAAGACGCCCAAGACGAGCGCGCCGGATTCCGGCAAGGCGAAGCGGCCGAACTCGATTTTCATTGCTGACCCCGATGCGAATCTGATCGATGGAAGGGCCGAAACGATAGCCAAGGGCTGGCGGCGCCGCTAGTCCAATTCGGGTATGCCCTTAGCGCATGCATGACTATACTCGCCCCATGTCGGGCATGAACCGCTACATCCTGCGCCAGTTGCTGGGGCCGATGATCTTCATCACCTTGGTGCTGACGGGCATCGTTTGGCTGACCCAGTCTCTGCGGTTGGTCGAACTGATCGTCAATCGCGGGCTGTCGGCTGGCGGCTTCTTTCAGCTGACCTTGCTGCTCTTGCCGTCTTTCCTCGCGGTCATTCTGCCGAT
>Ga0194120_10003407_pt1 | contig 25928 bp, 20 predicted proteins | sample TA2MahCa65mmetaG_FD_148642 | JGI IMG/M metagenome (GOLD analysis project Ga0194120, IMG submission 148642) | Freshwater microbial communities from Lake Tanganyika, Tanzania - TA2015019 Mahale Deep Cast 65m | ecosystem: Environmental > Aquatic > Freshwater > Lake | place: Tanzania: Lake... | reverse complement strand
ACAGCCGCGCGCGCATCGCCTGCAAGGTGCCGTCGCGCGTGTCCTTTTCGCCGCGCATGTCCTGCAGCGTGGCTTCCATCTGCTCGAGCTGGCGTCGCATGGAAAGCCGCGCATCGGCCATGCGCACCTTTTCCGCTTCGGTCGTCTGGAGCTGCCGTTCGGTCGTCTGCAGATCGGCACGCAGCGCCTGGTTCTGCTCGAACAGGCGGCGCAGGCTCGCCTGCTGGTCTTCCAGTTCACGTGTCGCACGGCTGACCGAGGCCTGATACGCCACGACCTGCTCGCGCAGAAGCGAATAGCTGCTGCGCGATTGGTCGAGCGCCGCCTCACGCACCGTCAGTTCGCTGCGCAGATTGAACATCGTGAATGTGGAGTAGCCGGTCCAGGCCGCCATCGACACGCCGGCGAGGAACAGCGCGATCTGCACGCGCTTGGACAACACCGCGTGGCTGATCTGGCCACGCGCGCGCACGATGATCTGTCGTTCGCCGAAGATCCGATCTGGCAGCGTTGAAAGCGTCTCAGCGACACGCGCGCGAGCACGCGTGGCCCAACCCCCTCCGCCAAATCGGGCATCGCCCATTCGGTTTACGCGGTCGTACATCGCAGGCGCTCTGCTTCCTCCGGCGACGGAACCAGCATCGCCCGCAGCAAGCAGAGACGGTCAACGCGCCCGAATGTGGCTCGCCCCCTCGCCCCCGCTCCATGCACCAGACTCGGTCCCGCCCCGAGTTGCCCTTTTGCCGGGCTTACCCGTTACGACAGCAGAGTACCAACCGGGCACCCCCTCCAAAGCCGCGACGCTCTTGGTTTTGTTTGGCGCCTGCGGTCTACCGCGTCCGGCCACATTTGCGGTCGACACGGCCGAAAGGTATAGGCAGGGGGGACGAAACGCAACAATTAATCCTGTTCTCGGCAGAAAATCGAACGGATCAGGTGAGGAATCGCCCGGCGATGGTCATGTCATTGCCGCTGCAGAGTCAAACGGACCTTCGATGACTCAAGAACACCTGTAATGAAACCGATAGGCCCAGTAAAAATAATATTGCCGACTCAATTTCAAGTGACATCCTACCGGCGAATCAGTCAGCGGGTTCGCATTCGCGGCCAACGAATACCTATAGTCTCACCGGTGAATATTATCCCTGTGGCACTGATGCCACACCGTCGGCAACGGTGTCGCAATATCCGCGCGGAGTGTCCACCGGAGCATTTGCACCCCTGTGGACAAGTCCCGGCCCGCCGCGGCTGCCCGGGCCTGGCCCGGGCCTAGATCGACCGGCGCGCCTCCTGAATGGCCCGCCACACGCGCTCCGGTGTGGCCGGCATATCGAGAGTGCGCACGCCGAGTGGAGCCAGAGCGTCCACCACGGCATTGATCACCGCCGGCAAAGAGCCGACCGTTCCCGCCTCGCCGGCGCCCTTGACGCCGAGGGGATTGCTCGTCGTCGGCACTTCGTGGCTGTCGATCTCGAAGAAGGGCGCATCGTCGGCGCGCGGCATGGCGTAGTCCATGAACGAGCCCGACACGAGCTGGCCGCTCTCGGCATCGTAGGCGATGTTCTCCATCAGCGCCTGTCCCAGCCCCTGCATGATGCCGCCGTGAAGCTGGCCTTTGAGCAGGAGCGGATTGAGCACGCGGCCGACGTCGTCGACCACGGTGTAGCGGCGCACCCGGACGGCGCCCGTCTCCGGATCGACCTCGACCTCGCAAACATGGCAGCCATTGGGGAAATTGACGCGCGGCGGCATGAAGCCGCCGATGTCGGACAGCCCGACCGGCTCTCCTCTCATCAGGCGCTTCGGATCGTAGGCGGCGCGCGCCACCTCGCCGAGCGTCACAGCCTTGTCCGTGCCCGCGACAAGAAAACGGCCGGCATCGAACTCGATGTCGGCGGCTGCGGCTTCGAGCAGTTGCGCGGCGAAGATCTTGCCCTTGGCCACCACCTTGTCGACCGCATCGGCAACCGCCGGTCCGCCGGTCGACAAGGCCGATGAGCCGCCATTGCCGCGGCCGAAGGGCAGCGCATCGCTGTCGCCCAGCACGACGCGGATGCGCTCGGCTGGAATGCCAAGCTTGGCCGCGACGAGCTGCATGTAGGCGGTTTCGTTGCCCTGCCCCATCGAGGTCGAACCTGATCGTAGCTCGACCACGCCGTCCGGACCGATGGCGAGCTCCGCCATGTCAGGCATGGGCTGCACGTAGGGTCCGCCCGCGACCTCGATCGGATAGGCGATGCCGACGCCCCACAACTTGCCGCGGGCGCGCGCTTCCGCGCGCCGCGTGGCCGCGCCGGCGTGGTCGGCGAGCCTCAACGCCTTGTCCATCACGGTCCTGAAGTCGCCGCTGTCATAGGTGAAGACCAGGCCGGTCTTGTATGGCATGGCCGCGGCCGGGATCATGTTGCGGCGGCGCAGCTCGACCGGGTCGATCTTCAGGTCGCGTGCCGCGGTATCGACCAGGCGCTCGATGCAGTAGGTCGCCTCGGGACGTCCCGCGCCGCGATAAGGACCGGTCGGGCTGCTGTTGGTATGCACGCCGATGATCTCGGAATAGATGTGCGGTGTCGTGTAGACACCGGCCACGCCGCCGGCATTGCCGATCGGCGCGCCGCAGCGCGGCGTCAGGTATGCGCCAATGTCGAGCAGCGTCGACACCCGCAACGCGATGAACTTGCCGTCCTTGTCGAGCGCCAGGTCGGCCGTCGTCACATGATCGCGTGCATGTTCGTCCGACATCATCGTTTCGGTGCGATCGGCCACCCACTTGACCGGCCGACCTGTCAGGCGCGACGCCCACAGCACGAGCGGCTGCTCCGCGTAGATGCCGTTCTTCATGCCGAAACTGCCGCCGACGTCGCGCGTCAGGATGCGGAATCGATGGCTCGGCAGCTTGAAGATGCGGTCGGCCAGCACGCTGCGCAGTGCGTGCGGCCCCTGAACGCCCGTCCAGAGCGTGTAGCGATCGTCGCGCGCATCGTAGTGGCCGAGTGCCGCGCGCGACTCGATCGGATTGGCAGTGACGCGGTTGATGACGAAGTCGAGCCGCACTACATGCGCGGCCTCCTTGATCGTGCGCTCGACTGCCGCCTTGTCGCCGGCACTCCAGAAGAAGGCTAGGTTGTCGGCGGCGCCGTCCCACACCTTGGGCGCGCCGGGCCGTGCGGCGTTGGCAGCCCCGTTCACGGACGGCAGTTCCTGGTAGTCAATGTCCACCAGTTCGGCGGCATCGGCCGCCTGAGCCAGAGTCTCGGCGACGATGAGGACGATCGGATCGCCGACATATCGCGCCCGGTCATTCATGAGCAGCGGTCGCGCTGTTTGGAACGCGGGCGAACCGTCAAGCCGCTTGCGCGAGCCATCCGATGGCAGCGTACCCAGGCCGGACGCGGCGACATCGCCATGGGTGAGCACGGCCAGCACGCCAGGCGATTTCTTGGCCGCTGCGACATCGATCTTACGGATGCGCGCATGCGCATGCGGCGAACGGACGAAATATGCATAGGCCTGACCAGGCAGACTGATATCCGCCGTGTATTGACCGCCGCCGCGCAAAAGGCGGGGGTCCTCGAAGCGTGGCACGGATTGGCCGAAAGCGTATTGCGGCGGCATGATGTGATCCTGAATCGTGGGTTGGCGCTCGAGCCGAATTTGGCGGCGTCTGCTCAGGGAAGGGCGCTAATATACCCCGCGAACGGCAGGAGCTTGCAACTGTGCGGAACAGCTTGTCCGATTCAGAATCGATAGGCGTCTTCGGACCCGAAGAAATCCTCGCGGCAGGATGCCACAGCGCAGTCGGCCGGCTGGTCAATTATTGGAGGTCGATTCATCCGCAGGCCGGGCTGCCTGGTCGCCGCGATGTCGATCCTGTGGCGATCCCGCATCTGCTCGATCGCATGTGGATGCTCGACGTCGAGACCGAGCCGCGCTTGCGCTTCCGCTTCCGTCTGGTCAGCGCCAAGAACACCGCCGTGCTTGGGAATGATCTGACAAATCACTACGTCGACGACCTGGTGTCCAACTTCCAGACGACCGTCACCTACCGCGCCTTGTCGACCGTGGTCGAAAAGGGCCTGCCCAACTGGCGGCGCGGGGAGCCCGACCTGCCGCATATCGACGAGTTCCTCGACATCGAACGCGTCATGCTGCCGCTCGCCACCGACAGCCGCTCGGTGGACGTGATTCTGGGCCTGTCCGTCTTCTATCGAAAAAACGGCTCCGAATTCTGAAACTCAGGCGCCGAGGTAGCGATGTTCGTCTCCGGCATGCGCCGGCACGCGTTCGCGCCCAAACGGATCGAAGGGCCGCACCTGAACGTCGCCGCCGCATGCGATAAGAAGATGGGATTCGCTGATCTCAACCCACGAGGCGCCAACGGCATCGAGCGGCTCGGACAACACCAGCACGCAGCCGCGCCCCTCGCTGAAACGCACCTCGCCGTGCTCGACCCAGATTTCGCACCCCTGGGCCCAATAGAGCGTGGGTGACTGACCGTCGCTCGAATAGCGCAGCGCGACGATCCGCTTGCCGTCGGAGCAGGCCGACGTCATGCGGAACGGCTCGATCACGCGATTGTCTGCCATGACCTGCAGCACGGTCGCCGTCGTCTTGGTGAAGGCGGCGGCGGCGTCGCTTTCGAGGCCGTTGGCGAGCATCAGGTAGAAGAACAACTCACTATCGGTCGACCCCTCGCGGAAGGAATAGAATTCGCGCGGGATGAGTTGCTCGAGATCGCGGCGGATGTGAGCATAGCCGCCGATCTTGCCGTTGTGCATGAACAGCCAGTTCTCGTACCGGAACGGATGGCAGTTGAGCCGCGTCGTCGCCGTGCCGGTCGAAGCGCGCACATGGGCGAAGAACATGGGCGAGCGAATCTGCTCGGACAGGCTGCGCAGATTGGCGTCGTTCCACGCGGGCATGGTGTCGCGAAACACGCCCGGCTCCGGCAGATCGGCATACCAGCCGAGTCCGAATCCGTCGCCATTGGTCGGCACGATGCTGCGTTGCGCCGACAGGCTCTGCCGGATCAGCGAGTTGCCCGGCTTGAACAGCAGCGTATCCATCGCCACGGGACGACCGGAGTACGCCAACCAACGACACATGCTCTTCCCCGTTGCACCGTGCCGGACGCGTTGACCCAATATAATTCGGCATTTTCATAAATGTCGAGCGATTGGCGGTATGTGCGGCCATTTAGCTGCCGTGAATGAGCTCTGCGAGCTTGCGGATGCCCGCCTCGATGCGTTCGACGGGAATCGCCGAGAAAGCCAGGCGGAAGAAGCGGCGCGGCGGGCGCCGGCCGTGAAAATGCACGGCACCCGGCTCGATGATGATGCCGCTCTGCCCGGCTCTCGTCGCCAGATCGTCAGCGTCGAGTCCGGCCGGACCAGCGACCCAGAAGCTGGAGCCGCCGAAAGTGGGCGGCACGGTCGATTCCGGCAGATGGCGGTGCAGCGCGGCGCCCATCGCCTGCCAGCGGCGCCGGTAGACCTCGTGCAGGCGGCGCACCAGCGCATCGGCATGGCCGCCCGCCAGGAAAAGTGCCGCAGCACGCTGGTTGTTCGCAGCCGGGTGGCGCACCGCGAGACGGCGCAGCGCGCGCGCTTCGGCGATCAGCTCGGCCGGTCCAACCAAGAAGCCGAGCCGCAGTCCCGGCGCCAGCAGTTTCGACAAGCTGCCGACATAGAGCACCCGGCCCGTCGAATCGATCGACTTGAGCGCCGGCATCGGGTTGTCGAGATAGTTGGCCTCGCTCTCGTAGTCATCCTCGATCACGATCACATCGTGGCGGCGCGCCATCTCGAGCAGGCGCAGGCGTCGCTCCATCGGCATGGTGACCGTGGTCGGCGACTGGTGGCTCGGCGTGACATAGGCGAGATCGCAGCGCGCCAGCCTTCGGTCGACGACCAGCCCGTGCTGATCGACCGGGATCGGACGGATTGATGCGCCGCTGAGCGCGAAGATGTTGCGCGCATCGACGTAGCACGGATTCTCGATGCCGACGGCCTTGGCCGGGCCGAGCAGCAGTCGCGCGATCAGGTCGAGCGCCTGCTGGGCGCCGACCGTAATCAGCACTTCGTCGGAACGCGCCCACACGCCGCGGCGCGGCAGGATGCGCCGCCTTATCTGCTCGACCAGCATGGCGTCGTCGGTGTCGACCTCGTCGCCGCTCCACGCCTCGACCGCCGAGAGCGCCAGCGACTGGCGCGTGCAGTCGCGCCACGCCCGGATCGGGAACAGCGCCTGGTCGCGTTGCCCGTAAATGAAAGGATAGGGATAGCGCCGCCAGTCGCGCGGCTTGTCGATGTTGCGCATCGCCGAGGGCCGCGCGACGAAGCGGCGCTGCCACGCGATACGATCCTTGTGGTCCGATAGCTGTGGGTTGGCGCGCGCGCGCAGATTGGCGGGTTCGGCGGTGACATAGAGGCCGCGGCGCTGCTGCGCGTCGAGGTAGCCCTCCTCGAGCAGGCGCTGACAAGCGATGGTGACGGTGTTGCGCCCGACGCCCAATCGCCGCGCGAGCGCGCGTGACGACGGCAGGCGTTCGCCGGCCACGAGCTGCCCGTCGAGAATGGCGCTGACCAGCTGTGCGCGCAGCTGCGCCTGCAGGGTCTCGCCCGCATCGGACCGCAGGTACATCAGGAAATCCGCCATGATGATTGGCTCCATCGATGGGGTCGATCTGGTTCTATCACGGCCGGGGGAGATGCTCTACAAAGGAGGCTCGACCACCACCGCCGGACCCCGCCGGCCTGAGGAGACATTCGATGACCCCGCCGACCGTGACCGCAAATTCCCTCGAGCACCATTGGATGCCGTTCTCGGCCAACAAGCATTTCAAGCAGGAGCCGCGCCTGCTGACCGAGGGCAAGGGCGTTTACTTCAAGAACCACAAGGGCGAGACGCTGATCGATGCCGTCTCCGGCCTGTTCTGCAGCTCCGCCGGCCATGCGCGGCAGGAGATCGCCGACGCCGTGCAGCGCCAGATCATGACGCTCGACTACACGCCCCCCTTCCAGTACGGCCAGGGCCTGTCCTTCGAGCTGGCGCGCCGCGTCGCTGCGATCGCACCCGGCGATCTCAACTACGTGTTCTTCGGCTGCTCGGGTTCCGAGGCGGTCGAGAGCGCCATGAAGATCGCGCTGCAGTATCACCGCGTGCGCGGCCACGGCCAGCGCACGCGCTTCGTCAGCCGCGAGCGCGCCTATCACGGTGTCAATTTCGGCGGCATCTCGCTCGCCGGCATGGTGCGCAACCGCGAGATGTTCGGCCTCACGCTGCCCGGCGTCAGCCACATCCGCCACACCTGGCGCGAGGAAACCCGCTTCGTGAAAGGCCAGGCCGAGACCGGCGCCGACCTCGCCGACGATCTGCAGCGCCATGTCGAGCTCTACGGCGCCGACAACATCGCGGCCTGCATCGTCGAGCCGATCGCCGGCTCGACCGGCGTGCTGGTGCCGCCCAAGGGCTATCTCAACCGCCTGCGCGAGATCTGCACCAGGCACGGCATACTGCTCGTCTTCGACGAGGTGATCTGCGGCTTCGGCCGCACCGGCAAGGCATTCGGCGGCAACTCCTTCGGCGTCACGCCTGATCTGATGACCATGGCCAAGGGCATCACCAACGGCGTGATCCCGATGGGCGCCGTCGCGGTCAGCGAAGCGGTCTACCAGGCCGTGGTCGCCGCGGGTCCCGAGAAGGGCATCGAGTTCTTCCACGGCTACACCTATTCGGCGCATCCGGTCGCCTGCGCGGCCGGCCTCGCGACGCTCGACATCTACGAGAAGGAAGGCTTGTTCGAGCGTGCGGCACAGATGTCGCCCTATTTCCTCGACCAGGTCTGGACGCTCAAGGACCATCCGCTGGTCGTCGATCTGCGCGGCTATGGCATGCTCGCGGGCATCGACATCAAGCCCGCCGAGAAGCCCGGCGCGCGCGGCTACGAGCTGCTCCAGGACCTGTTCAAGGCAGGCCTGATGACACGCATCACCAACGACACGATCCTGCTGGCGCCCGCCTTCATCTGCGAGAAGAGCCACATCGACGAGATCGTCGACAAGATCCGCCGCGTACTCGACCGGCACGCCAAGGCAGGGCTGCGCGTCGTCAGCTGAACACGGGCCTGAAGGGGCTCAGCATGCTGAACCCCTACGAGGTCGGGCCCCTGCCAATGCCCAGCACGTAACGAATGCGCTCCCGCATCAGCTCCGCCGCCTCGGCCGGTGTGTCGCCGACGGCGACGCCCGCCTTCTCCAGCGCCTTGCGCTTGGAGGCGTAGCTGCCCTGGTCGCCGGTGACGATGGCGCCGGCATGACCCATCTTCTTGCCCGGCGGCGAGGCGCGGCCGGCGATGAAGGCGGTCACCGGTTTCTTCATTGCCTTGGCATAGTCGGCGGCCGCCTCTTCCATGACGCCGCCGATCTCGCCGACGATGACAACGCCGTCCGTGCCCTTGTCGCGATCGAGCTCCTCGAGCGCGTCGCGCGTCGTCGTGCCGACGATCGGATCGCCGCCGATGCCGATGAAAGCCGATTGGCCGAAGCCGGCATTGACCAACTTCAGGCACATCAGCGTGCCGAGGCTGCCGGAGCGCGAGATGACGCCGATGCGGCCCGGCTTGAACACGCGATTATTGAAGCCTGGCATGATGCCGACGAAGCCCTCGCCGGGCGTGACCAGACCGGCCGTGTTGGGGCCGACGACGCGGGTGCCCGCCGCGCCGGCGACCGCCATCACCTCCATCACGTCGTGGACCGGGATGTGCTCGGTCAGCATGACCAGCAGCTTGGCGCCGGCCGCGATCGCGTCGAGGGCTGCGGCCTTGGCGCCGTTGGGCGGCACGAAGCCGACGGCCACATCGAACGGCGCCGCGCGCGCCGCATCGACGGCCGAGGCGTAGACAGGAACCTTGCAGTGTTCGGTGCCTGGCTTGCGCGGATTGACGCCGGCCACGACGTTCGTGCCGCACTCCTGCATCTTCTCGGTCCAGAAGGTGCCTTGCTGGCCGGTGATGCCCTGGACCAGCACACGATGCTGCCGGCGGATGATCATCGGAGCCGCTTTGCGGCATCGACCGCCGCCTTGACCGCGTCTTCCATCAGATCGTAGGGCTCGATGCCAAGCCTGGCGCGGATCATGGCGACTGCTTCGTCCTCGCCCGTGCCATGCACCGAGAAGAACACGGGGATCGTCGGACGGAGGGCCAACCAGGCGCTGATCACGCCCTCGGCCATGACGTCCGTGCGCGCGAAGGCGCCGCAGAAATTGACGACCAGGCTTTTCACCCGCGGATTGTCGAGCACGAGGCGCAGCGCCGGCTCGGCGCGCCGATAGGCTTCGCCCCCGATCTCCAGGAAGTTGGCCGGCCGGCCGCCGAAGTGCGCGACGGCATCCATCGTCGTCATGGTCAGGCCGGCGCCGTTGGCGAGGACGCCGACGTCGCCGTCGAGCTCGATGAATTTGAGGCCGAGCTCGCGGCCACGCTGCTCGAGCTGGGTCAATCGGTCGGGCGTGCCTTGCGCCTCGAGGCCGGGATGGCGTCCAAGCGCGCCGTCATCGGCTGTCAGCTTGCAGTCGAGCGCCACGACCTTTCCATCGCCGGTCAGCGCCAGCGGATTGATCTCGATCAGCTCGGCGTCGAGTTCCCGGTAGAGGCGGTAGAGTGCGACCAGCGCGTCCGCGATGGCGTCGCGCGACGCGCCCAGGTCGAAGTGCCCGAGTATCGCGCGCGCCTCGGCGGGACCGAGACCGGCGCGGATGTCGACGCGATGGCGCACCAGTGCCGCCGGCCGGGTCGCGGCGACCTCCTCGATGTCCATGCCGCCCTCGGTCGAGAACAGCACGAGCGGTCCCTTGGACGCGGCGTCATTGAGCACGGCTGCATAAAGCTCGCGTGCGATGTCAACCTTGCCCTCGACCAGCACGCGCGCCACCTTGTGACCGGCGATCTCAATGCCCAGGATCTTGCGCGCGGCTTCGGCCGCCTCATCTGGCGTCGCCACCAGCTTGATGCCGCCCGACTTGCCTCGCTTGCCGGCCGGCACCTGCGCCTTGACCGCGGCGGGGCCGATCGCCGTCACGGCAGCCGCCGCATCGTCCGGCGTCGCGCACAGGCGGCCGCGCGGCATCGCGATCGCGCCCGCGATCAGGCGCTTGGCAGCATGCTCTTCGAAGTTCATGGGGGTGTTTCGAAAGCTGTCATCAGAACTCGTGAATTGAGCGCTGCCCCTCATCCGGCGCTTCGCGCCACCCTCTCGCCCAAGGAGAGGGGAAATGGCAGCGCTCCAAACACCCTCTCCCTGGGGGAGAGGGTAGGGCGAGGGGAAGCGTCAAATGAAGTAAGTCACGCTCAAAACTAGCGCCCATACCGTTTCCAATATGCGCCAAACAGCGCTTCCTCGCTCGGCTTGTCCTCGGGGATGACGGTCGACAGATGCGTCACGTTGATGAAGTGCCGCCAGTTCAGGTTCTCGCTGATGCTGTTCTGCGCCCAGGTGCCGCAGCCCATCGACAGCGTGAAGTTCAGGCCGTTGTCGAAGCTGCCGCCATTGCCGAAGGTGTGGGCCTGGTTGACCAGCACGCGCACGACATCGAGACGCTCGGCGAGGTAGCGCGCGTGATCGGCGTTCCTGGTGTGGATGCCGCAGGAGTGGCCGCGCCCCTGGTGCTCCAGAATCTCGCGCACCAGGCTCGCGGCGTGATCGAAATCGCGCGCGCGATAGACCGTCATGACCAGCGACAGCTTCTCGCCGGAAAAAGGGTGATCGGGCCCGATGCCGGCATCCTCGACCATGAAGAAGCGTCGCTCGGCCGCCTCCGCCGGAAGACCGAAGAGACGCGCGAGCACGCAAGCGTCGCGCGCGATCGCCTTGCGGTTCAGCTTGCCGCCCTGCCACAAGGTCGACTGGATCTTCTGCTTCTCGGCCGCGCTGGCGCGCCAGCCGCCGGCGCGTTCGAGCGCGGCGATTGCCTGGTCGTACACCGCGTCGAGGATGACGACCGAGTTCTCCGAGGAGCACGACGTGCCGTTGTCGAAGGTCTTGGACGCGGCGATCTTGCGCGCCGCGTCGTCGAGATCAGCTCCTTCGTCGATGATCACGGGCACATTGCCCGCGCCGACGCCGATCGCGGGCGTGCCGGACCGATAGGAGCGCCGCACGTTGTCCTGCGAGCCGGTGCATACGATGAGATCGGCCGCCTCCATCAGCGCCTGCGTCAATTCCTTGGAGGCAGGCAGCGGCAGACATTGCACGAGGTCGGCTGGAAGGCCGATGCGCTTCAGCTCGGCGCGCATGTAGTCGACCGTCTTCTGCGTCGTTTCCGATCCGGCCGGCGATGGCGCGATGACCACGGCGTTGCGGCCCTTGACCGCCATCATCGCCTTGTTGACCGGCGTCGCGGCCGGGTTGGTCGACGGACAGATCGCGGCGACCACGCCGACCGGCTTGGCGTATTTGACCAGGCCGCGTGCGCGATCCTCCTCGATGATGCCCACGGTCTTGACGCGCATGAGGTCGCGCAGGGTGCCGAAGGTCTTGCGCTGGTTCTTGGTGATCTTGTCCTTGACGTTGCCCATGCCGGTGTCGGCGACCGCGAGCTCGGCCAGTTCGTGCGCCCGGCCGGGCTCGTAGATCGACCAGGCGAGCGCGGTCACCGCCTCGTCGACGCGCGCCTGGTCGGCGCGACCGAATTCCGTCATGGCGGCCCGCGCACGCTCGACCAGCGCCGCGACGGATGTGCGCGCAATGGCCATCGGGTCGTCGCGGACGACGACAGTCGAACTCATTCTGCCCTCCCAGGCGGCCGCGCACCGGCGCATGCCGAATGCCATACTATCATTCCCATACCTCGACCGAGTGCAACACGCTTCGGGCATAGCGTGCAATCACCAGCTCCTCATTGGTCGGCACGATCCAGGCGACGACCCGGCTGGTTTCGGCCGTCAGCCGAGGGCCGCCCCCGGCATTCGCCGCTTCGTCGGGAACGACACCCAGCCAGCCGAGCTGAGCGAGAATGCGCGCGCGCACCGGAACCGCGCGCTCGCCCACGCCGCCCGCGAAGACCAGGGCGTCGACGCCGTGGAGCGCCGCCACCAGCGAACCGATCTCGCGCACGATGCGATAGCAATAGAGCTCGACCGCCTCGGATGCACGCGGGTCGGAACTGGCGAGCAAGGTGCGCATGTCGGAGCTGATGCCCGAGACGCCTTTGAGGCCGGATCGGTTGTACACGAGATCGGTCAGCTCGGCATGGCCCATGCCGCGCTCGCGCATCAGGTAGATGAGCACGCCGGGATCGATCGAGCCGGCACGCGTGCCCATCATGAGCCCTTCGACGGTCGAGAATCCCATGGTGGTCGCAATGCTCTTGCCGGCGCGGATCGCGCACATGCTGGCGCCGTTGCCGAGGTGGAGCGCGATGACGCGCTCGGGCAGATGGCCGATCACACGGGGCATGGCCGAAATCAAATATTCATAGGACAGGCCGTGGAACCCGTAACGGCGGATACCCGCCTCCTCCAATTCGCGCGGCAAGGCATAGCGCCGCGCGATCGCCGGTTGGGTCGCGTGGAACGCCGTGTCGAAACAGGCGATCTGCTTCAGGTTCGGCCGCCGTTTGGCGATCGCACGGATCGCCGCGACATTGTGCGGCTGATGGTGCGGGGCCAGCGGAGAGAGGGCGGCCAGCTCCTCGATCAGCGCGGCATCGACCGGCGCCGGCGCAACGCGCTTGATGCCGCCGTGAACGACGCGGTGGCCCGCGGCGCCAATTTCCCGGCCGGCGAGACGATCCTCGAGCCAGTCCAGTATGGCAGCGATGGCGTCGTCGTGAGTTTTGATTCCGGCTTCAGTCCCGAGGCCCGGCAGCGCCGCGCTCTTGGCATCCTCCGCCGCGAAGCGCGGCGCGACGCCGATCGCCTCGATGCCGCCGCGCAGCACCAGCGCCGGATCGTCAGTCGCACCGCGGAGCGCGAACACCGCGAACTTCACGCTCGACGACCCGGCATTGATGGTGAGGATGGCGGGGGGCATGGGAGCAAGACCAGTCGCCCGTGAGGGCGCGGTATGTCGCGCGCCTACGGGCACATTAAGGCTGTCACGTCGCCGTATAGTCCTTGTACTTGGCAAGCATGGCAAGCCAAGACGGACGATCGTCGGGACTCTATGCTTCGTGATACGTGATTGTCAGCACTTCGATGGCATCCGGACCGTTTGGCGTCTGCACGGTCACGGTGTCGCCGACACGCGCCTTGAGCAGTGCCTTCGCGACCGGCGAGGTCCAGCTGATCTCGCCGCGGTCGCTGTCGACCTCGTCCTTACCGACGATGCGCACCGTGCGCTCGCGATCGTCGCCGTCGACGTAGGTGACGGTGGCGCCGAAGAACACCTGGTCGCGTCTGGTCTGCTGCGCCGGATCGACGACGACGGCGATTTCCAGGCGCTTGAGCAGGAAGCGCATGCGTCGGTCGATCTCGCGCAACCGCTTCTTGCCGTAGATGTAGTCGCCGTTCTCGGAACGGTCGCCATTGCCGGCGGCCCACGCGACGGTCTCGACCACTTTCGGGCGCTCGATCACGCGAAGCTGGCGCAGCTCGTCCTGCAGGCGCTTGAGGCCGGCGGGCGTGATGTAGTTCTTTTCGGCCGGGACAGGCGCCGCCGTGCCTTCGCCTGCCTGGCGGCGCTCGAACTTGCGCGGGTGCATGCCGCTATCCTACCGCAAGACTGCACCCTGCCCTACCCTCACCCGCACCGGGCGACGATTCCTAGAATGCCCGTTGCGCTCCCGCATCCCAGGAACCTGTCTCGGCAAGCTGCGGCGCCGGCTCGGGAGGCGACCAGCGGAGCGGCAGTGCGCTTTCAATGCGAACGCCTTCATGGGCATGAAATCGCAGCAGCCGTTGCGCGCCGGCGAAGCGCGCCAGGTCGGGCCCGTCCCAGACGACTTCCGCTCGCCCGGAGAGCATCAGCAGATCGCCGGTGGCGAAATCAACGAAGAGAACACCCGTCGCCGGATTGACCGCGACATTGCCGAGCGTGTTGAACGAGGCATTGCCCCGAAAATCCGGCACGGTCAGCAGACTCCGGCCGCCAGCTTCGCCGAGATGCACGAAACCCGCCTTGCCGCCGCGGTGCGATACGTCAACGCCTTCGGGATCGGCAGCCCTCCCCGCCGCCGCGGATGCGGTCGCAATGAAGAAGGTATCGGACGCGCGGACGATCTCGCTCGCTCGCCGAGACAGCGATTGGCCCTCGGGATGAACCGGGCGAGCGGCCGCCATCGTGTCCGGCGGCGCCGCAAAGGAAGGCGCGCGAGCCTGGATGTATTGCGGACAGTTGCCGAAGCTCTGGCCGACGCGAACCGAGAAGCTGCCGGCGCCGACCCCGGTCACCGTGCCATTCATCCGGTTGCGACGGCGGGTGTCGAGCTCGATGCCGAGCAGCCCGACCGGCGCGCCCGGTCGAAGATTGACCGCGAGCGGATCGCCAGGGGCCGGTCGCGCCGCAATCGTCATCGTGCGCGCGTCGGGTGTCGCGATAAAGCCGGGCCAGCCCACCAGGATCGACGCCCAGGGCCGACCACGATCGTCGATCGATCCGACCAGAAGGTAGGGCAGCCTTTCGAACAGCTCGCGATGCTGATCGGGCATGAAATCGCGGATCATCCGGCGTCCTGCGCGCTCGGCACGCTCGCGCACCCCGGCGCGAGCCTGAACCGCCTGCTCGCCGGCGTGATAGGGCGATTCCACCCGCGGCCAGCCCGCCAATGTCTGCGTCATGATTGGCATCCCATTCGCCTGTCTCCGTCGACACGGAGAATATGTGCAACCGGGAGTTCTGGATTAATAGCTGGCCTTGACAGTTGACTATTTCAGATTATGAAATAATCTGATGGACCGTTTCGACGCCATGCGCGTCTTTGCCGCGGTCGCGGACGAGCAGGGCTTCGCGGCCGCCGCGCGCAGGCTCGGCATGTCGCCACCCGCCGTCACGCGCGCGATTGCCGCCCTCGAGCAGCGCATCGGCACCCTGCTGCTCCACCGCACCACGCGCCGCGTGCGCATGACCGAGTCGGGCCGGCGCTTTCTCGAGGATTGCAAGCGCATCCTGGCGGAGCTCGACGAGGCCGAAGCTTCGGCCGCCGGCACGCATGGCGAGCCGCGGGGCCAGCTCGTGATCACGGCTCCGGATCTGTTCGGCCACATGTACGTCGCGCGCATCGTGCTGGATTTTCTGGCGCGCCACCCCGCTGTCACCGCACGCACGCTCATGGTCGATCGCATCGTCGACATGTTCGACGAGGGCATCGATGTCGCGGTCCGGATCGCCCACCTGCCGGATTCCTCGCTCAGCGCCGCGCGCGTCGGTTCGGTCCGCCGCGTCGTGTGCGCGTCACCGCGCTTCTTCGCCAAGCACGGCGTGCCGCGCACGCCAGCGGATCTCGTCGATTTCCCGGCGATCATGTTCTCCACGACGGGCGTCGTCCAGGAGTGGTCCTTCGGCACCGGCGCCGGGGCCGAGAGCGTCAACCCGCGCGGACAGCTCATGGTCAACTCGTCCGAGTTTGCCATCGACGCGGCCATGGCCGGGTGCGGCCTGACACGGGTGCTGTCCTACCAGATCGCACCCGCGCTGCGCGCCGGCCGGCTCAAGGTCGTGCTCGCCGAATTCGAGCCCCCGCCAGTTCCCATCCACGTCGTGCATCGCGAAGGGCGACGCGCCGCGGCACGCGTGCGCGCTTTCGTCGACTTCGCAGTCGAACGCTTGCGTGCGGAGCCGACGCTCGCCTGATCAGTCGATCAGGCGATGGAGCGCGATGCGATTGCGCAGTCCGCGCAGCGACTGACTGCCGACGGGAACGGTCCGCACCGCGCCGCCCGTTGCCGCACGCGTGCTCTCGCTGATCAGGATGATGACGTCTTCGCCTGCGTCGAGCTGCTTGGCGACCTCCAGGATCCGCTGCGCGAGGATCACGTTGTCGCCGAGCGGCGTGTAGTTGATCCGTCCCGGAGCGCCGATGTTGCCGACCAGTGCCCGGCCAGCATGAACGCTGATGCGCAGGCGCACGGTCGGCAGTCCAAGATGCAGGCGCGCCTCATTGTCCGCGACGATCGCCTTGCGGATGGCGAGCGCGGCCCGACAGGCACGCAGCGCATGATCAGGCTGGTCGACCGGCGCACCCCAGAAGGCCATGACCGCGTCGCCGATGTATTTGTCGATCGTGCCCTCCGTTCCGTCGACGCATTGGCCAAGAATTGCGAAGTGATGATTGAGAAATTCGGCAAGCTCGACCGATGTCATGCGCTCGGCCAGCGCCGTCGAACCGATGATGTCGGTAAACATGACCGTGATCAGGCGTTCCTCGGACGCCACGTCGGCGCGCCCGGGGCGGCTGAGCAGCTGCCGCACGAGGCTGCGCGGCAAATAGGGCTCGAACCAGGTGAGGCCCGACGCCATGGAATTGAACGCGCGCGCCGCCTCGTCGAGCTCGCGCACCCGGCTCGGCGGCAGCGGGCTGACCGCGCGGAAATCGAGCGTTTCGATCTGCCGTGCCGCCGTCGCCAGCCGCCAGATCGGCCGGCTGATGCGCCGTCCGACCCAGATCGTCAGCCCGACCGACAGGATCAGCAGCAACCCGCCGATCAGAGCGATCACGTTCAACCGGCGCACCTCGGCACCCACCTGCGATCCCGGGGCGTAGATCCCGATCAGCCAGGGACGGTCGCCGTAGAGCTGGATGGTGCGGTAGACCACGACATAGAAATCATCGGCCAGGTCGACGATGTGGCCCTGGCTGTGCGGCAGCACGCCGACCGCCTGCAGCGGGCGGCGCACCGGACCGAAGGCCTGGGCCAGGACGCGATCGCCGACCTCGTCGACCGTCGGCAGCGGCTGCAGCGGACCAATCGCCGGCGTATCGCCCGCCAGGTTGGGGTGGGCAATCACATGCTTTTCGTCGAGCAGCAGGAAGATCGTCTGATTGGTGTCGATCGACAGCAGCGCCAGGTAGCGCGACACCTCAGTCACGCTGACCGCCGAGACGAGCACGCCGAGAAACCAGCCGTCATCCATGACGGGCACGGCAAGCGTCAGCAGAGTCTGGCCCAGATTGGCCGACCACAGGGGCTGGCGCCACATGGTCGTCGGCTGCACGCGCATATCGTCGAGCAGGCGCTGCGCCTCGCGCCGGTCGGACCAGTCCTCGCGGATGACGTCGCCGCTGTTGCGCTCGACGCGCAGCACCGAGAGGTCCGGGCGCAGGAACGTCATGCCGTGGACCTGCGGCGTCGCCGAGAGCGCACCGAACATGACGCGGGCAAAGTCGGCCTCGTCGGCCGGATCGAACAATCCCGCCTCGACCTGGCGTGCGACATAGCTGGCCTGCGCCTGCACAGGGTCGAGATGGGCGCGTACCCGGTCGACCACCTGGGTCACCGTACGCTCGATACGGTCGCGCAGCAGGGACCGGTTGTTCTCCCGCGCACCGGCCAGACTCATCAGAAGCACGCCGCCGACCGCCACGAACATCAGCAGCCCGAAGCCGACGGCCAGCAGCATGGTGACCGACACCCGCCATGGCCGCGGCGCAAGCCGTCGAGCTGCCGCCTCGACGCGGACCGGCTCCGCCGAAGCCGGTTCGACGTCCGCCACCACCGCCCCGTCCGCATTGTTGCGCGGCCTGATACGCTCAGCGGGCGGCGGAAAGATGCTCACGACAACCTGAGCTCTTCCAGATCGAGCTCGCGCTGGATCCGATGCAGCACGTCGTCGCCGATCGCGCGGTCGCGCCTGAGCTTGATCAAGCGCCGGCGCTCGGCGGCGATCACGCGGAGCCGGACGGCACGGCGCAATTCCGTCGTGCCCGCGAGATTGCCGGACGTCCGCGCGGCCTTCACCTCTTCCCAGTCGTTGATCCGCCCCTGGTACTCGACGCGCACGGCACGCAGCACCGCGCCGTCGAATTGCGCGGAATCGGACAGCCGATCGAGCTCCGCGATCGCAGCGTAGGCGGTCTTGATGCGGGCCTGACGCTCCTCCTCGTCCTCCGAGCCGTCCGACCCGACGCCGAGCCATCGGATGAGAGGCGCCAGCGTCATACCTTGCACGACCAGGGTGACGAAAATCACCGAGAAGGAGAGAAAGACGATGGAATCTCGAGCCGGAAACCAGCCGCCGGCGTGGATCGTGTAGGGCAAGGCGAGCGCGGCGGCGAGCGAGACGATGCCGCGCATGCTGCACCACGAGATGATGACAGTGTGCTGCCAGGGTGGCGCCGGATCGACTTCACGCAGCCGCGGACTGAGCCACCTGGGCACGTAGGTCGCGGGAAAGACCCAGGCGAAACGCACGGCAATCGCGACAAGGCTGATGACGGCCGCGTTGATCAGCAGGGCACCGCCGCTGCGGTCGGCCAGCCGGTCGAGAATCTCCGCCAATTCGAGTCCGATCAGGATGAAGACGGCGCTGTGCAGCAGGAAGACGATCACGGCCCAAACCGTGTAGCCCTGGATGCGCGCGCGCGGCGAGAAGACCTCCGGGGCATGCCAGCCGCGCAACAGCCCCGCGGTCACGACCGCCAGCACGCCCGACACGTGCAGGGATTCGGCGACCAGATAGGCGACGAAGGGCTCGATCAGCGACAGCGAGATCTCGAGCATGACATCGCGCACGAAGTGATGGAGGCGGATGAACAGCCATCCGAGCGCCAGACCGACGGCGACGCCGCCGACGCCGACCAGAATGAAATTGCCGCTCGCCTCGGCGAGCGAGAACGTGCCGGTCAGCACCGCGGCGACCGCGAACTTATAGGCGACCAGACCGGTCGCGTCATTGACCAGGCTTTCTCCCTCGAGGATCGCGACGATGCGCCGGGGGATGCGCAATCGGTTGAGGATGGCCGTCGCCGCCACCGCATCCGGCGGCGACACGATCGCGCCCAGCACGAAAGCGGCCGCCCACGGCATGTCGGGCACGAGCCAGCGCGCCGCCGCGGCCACCGTGACGGTGGTCGCGATGACCAGGCCGATCGCGAGCAGCATGATCGGCCGAAGGTTGGCGTAGAACTCGCGCCAGCTCGTGAACAGCGCGGCCTGATAGAGAATGGGCGGCAGAATGAAGGCGAGCGCGAAGTCGGGGTTGACGTGGACGGCGGGCATCGTCGGCACGAAGCCGAGCGCCAAGCCGCCGAACACCAGCACCACCGGAAACGGCAGGCTGATCCGCCGCGCAACAAATCCCAACGCGATCGCGCAGCCGAGCAACCCGATGCTGAGGTAAACGAATTCCATTCAAGTCCTTGGCCGTCCCGGAAAATCGACATGGTTCCATATGCCGACCATCGATGCCCGATCGTCAAATTTAGGTAGACGGGAGAACAGCGCAACGAAAAAGGCGGTCACGAGCGCGGCTGGGCATGAAAAAAGGCGGGCCCTGCGGCCCGCCTTGATCCGATCGCACGCGCGCGTGCGTCGAGCCGATCAGCCCGCGGCCTTCAGGTTGGATGCGGCAACGCGGCCGTCACGTCCCGGCGCCACGTCGAAGCTGACACGCTGGCCCTCGGCCAGCCCGGACATGCCGGCCTGCTCGACCGCGCTGATATGGACGAAGACGTCCTTCGAGCCGTCATCCGGCGCGATGAAGCCATATCCCTTGGTGGCGTTGAACCACTTCACGGTTCCTTGTTTCATGCCGTCGTCTCGTCAAAGGCGGTGCGCCCACCGCTGAGGTTGGTCGGGACATGTCGGCGGGGTGGGAGGTCCGTCAGGGGACGTCACATGCGACGTGCGTTGGGCCGCACCGCAGAACATGGTCGAGACATACCATCGCGCGCGCTTCGGCACAAGCCGGCGTGCACCAATGATTGAAATTGCGCGCGCCCTCGCCTCCCCCGCGCGCGTCGCGAGGGAGGACGACGATATGGGCGTCACGCGCCGATCTGCGTGACGAACTTGCTGACCAGATAGGCATCCAGTCCTTCGATGCCGCCCTCGTGACCGTAGCCGCTCTCCTTGACGCCGCCGAACGGCGTCTCGGGCAGCGAGATGCCCAGATGATTGACGCCGACCATGCCGCTCTCGAGCGCATCCGACACCGCGGCCGCCATGGTCGCCGACTTGGTGAAGGCATAGGCGGCGAGGCCGAACTCGAGACGGTTGGCACGCTGCACGACCTCGTCGAAGGTCTTGAACGGCAGGATCGGCGCCGCGGGACCGAAGGGCTCCTCGTTCATGATGCGCGCCTCCTCCGACACCGAGGTCAACACCGTTGGCGCGTAGAAGTAGCCCTGGTTGCCGATGCGCTCGCCGCCGGCGGCGACCTTGGCGCCGCGCTTCTTGGCGTCCGCGACGAAACCGTCGATCGCATCGACGCGCCGCTTGTTGGCGAGCGGGCCCATCTTGGTGTCGGCATCGAGTCCGTTGCCGACCTTGAGGCCCTTCGCGACCTCGGTGAAGCGTCCGACGAACTTGTCGTAGACGCCCTCCTGCACATAGAACCGCGTCGGCGAGATGCAGACCTGGCCTGCGTTGCGATATTTGCCGGCGGCCGCGACCTCGGCGACCTTGATCGCGTCGACGTCGTCGAACACGACGACCGGCGAGTGACCGCCCAGCTCCATGGTCGCCTTCTTCATGCCCTCGGCGGCGAGCTTCGCCAGGTGCTTGCCGACCGGGATCGAGCCGGTGAAGGAGATCTTGCGGATCGTCGGCGACGCGATCAGATGGCGCGACACCTTGTCGGGCACGCCGAACACCAGATTGAGCACGCCGGCCGGCACGCCCGCCTCGAGGAAGCACTTGACCATGGCGATGCTGGTGCCCGGCGTCTCTTCCGACGCCTTGATGATGATCGAGCAGCCCGCGGCGAGCGCGCCCGCCATCTTGCGCATCGGCGTCACCGCCGGGAAATTCCACGGCGTGAAGGCGGCGACGGCGCCGACCGGCTCGCGGATCACCATCTGGCGCTGGCCGGGCACGCGGCCGGGGATGATGCGGCCATAGGCGCGGCGTCCTTCCTCGGCGTACCACTCGCAGATGTCGGCGGCCGTCATGACTTCCAGCTTCGCTTCCGCGATCGGCTTGCCCTGCTCCATGGTCAACACGGTGGCGATCGCATCGGCGCGCGAGCGCATGATATCGGCCGCCTTCTCGATGATGCGGCCGCGCTCGTAAGCGCTCGTCTTGCGCCAGATCTCGAATCCCTTCCTGGCAGCCGCAAGCGCCTGATCGAGATCGGCCGGCGAGGCATGCGGCAGCCGGCCGAGCACGGCCTCGGTCGCCGGGTTGACGACGTCTTCGCCTTCGCCCGTGCTGCCTTGGCTCCACTGGCCGTCGATATACATGGCAAGCGTCTCATACATGGTCATTCGCTCCATTGGTGTTGCGGGCGGCGCGTCGATTGCGCCATTGGGTTGAAATTCGGCCGGGACGCTAGCACAGGCGGGCAGACAGGCCCAATGGCTGAATCCGGCATGCCTTGCCTGCCGCGGTCGGCGCCTGTTTCCTCAATCCGCCGGCTGCGCGACCGGCGTGGGCGTCGCGACCAGCGCCTCGTCGGCCTGTTGCGCCCGGCGCGCGCGGCGCGCGGCGCGCTTCATCTCGCGTCGGCGCACCAGCTCGTAGGCGACGCCGCCGATGACGGTGGCGACGACCAGCACGAAAGCGAGCGCATTGGTATCCGGCGTGACGCCCTTCCTGACCTTGCCCACGATGTACATCGTGAAGGTGTTGTCGTTGCCGATCGTGAAGGTCGTGGTGTTGTAGTTCTCGAAAGACTGGAAGAACGAGATCGCGACCGCCGACAGGATCGCCGGCCGCATATAGGGCACCATGATGGTCCAGAATACCTGGAGCGGCGTGGCGCCCAGGTCGGCCGCCGCCTCCTCGAGCGTCGGGTCGAAGCGCTGCAGGCGCGCCATGAACAGCAGCATGCAGTAGGCGCTGATGAAGCTCGATTGCCCCAGCACGGAAAGCTGCCAGCGTCCGCCGATATCGAAGCTGGCATCCCAGAACACCAGCGTGCTCAGGCCGATGATGATGCCGGGCATCAGCACGGGCGAGATCAGGATCGAGTAGATCAGCGGCTTGCCCGGCACCTGGAGTCGCACCATGAACAAGGCGCCTGCGAGCCCCAGCGGGATCGACAGCACGATGACCCAGAAGGCAATCACCACGCTCTTCCAGATCGACTGCCACATGCGCGTGTCTTCCCACATCACGACGAACCAGTTGAGCGTGAAGCCGCGCCAGGGATTGAGCGTGGGAATGCGGCTGTCGTTGAAGGCGACCGCCATCATGTAAATGAGCGGCGCGAACATGTAGACGAAAAACAGAACGAGGTAGCCGACCACGATCGCGCGCAGGATGCGGTCCGTACTCGTGCCGGTCACTTCGCGATATCCTTCAGGCTGACGCGGAACACGGCCATCATGGCGAGCACGAAGACCAGGCAGAGCGCGACGAGCACCAGGCCATAGGCGGCGCCCTGATTCCAGTTGATCGCATCGAACTGATTGTAGATGAGCTGGGTCACCCACATGCTGCGCGTGCCGCCGAGGATCTGCGGCACGGCGAAGGAGCCGGCCGCCAGCATGAAGGTGACGATGCAGCCGGACGCGATGCCTGGCTTGGAATGCGGGATCACGATGTCCCAATGGATGCGCCACCATGGCGCGCCGAGATCGCGCGCGGCGTCGATCTGGTTGGGATCGAGGCTCTCCATCGCGCTGTAGAGCGGGAAGATCATGAACAGGATGTAGGCATAGACCAGTCCGATGATGACGCCCATGTCCTGTCGAAGGAAGGGATAGGGCTCGTCCACGATGCCTAACAGCAACAACAGATCGTTGATCGGACCGAGCCGCGCGAGCAGCAGCAGCCACGCGAAGGAGCGCAGAATCTCGTTGACCCAGAACGGTATGAGCAGGCCGATCATGAGGATGCCGACCCAGCCGGACTGGCCGCCACGGGCCAGGATGAACGAGATCGGGTAGGCGTTGGCGAGCGCCACCACCGTCACCAGCACGCTCGCCCAGATCGTCTTGAGGAAGATCAGCTGGTTGAATGGATCGACCAGGGCCAGCGTGAAGTTGGCGATCGTGTAGACGTCCTTCGGTCCGCCCCACTCCGACCGTGGCAGGAAGGGACGGAACGCCTGATCGACCATCATCAGGTTGGGAAGGACGATCAGGAACAGCGCCCAGAAGGCGCAGCCGCCCAGGATGAAGGTCAAACCGCCATAGCCGAAGCGCCGCACCGCCTCGCGCAAGCCGGCGAACATCAGGTCTTCTCGCTGCCGCGTTCGGCGAGCCGGCCGGCCGGCAGCAGGATCGCATGCTCGGCGGCGAAGCTCGCACGCTGGCGCTCCCCAGGGTGCAACACCGGCACGGCGCCATCGTTGGTCACGGAGATTGCGATCGGCCGACCCTTCGGATTCTTCATAAAGATATTGACGGCCAAGCCCTCGAACACCTCGTCGATGACCTCGCTCTCGATCACGTTCCGGCCGCCATTGTCCCCGTGGGCCGTGGTCTCGCCGGCGCCGGCGAGGCGCACGCGCTCGGGCCGCACGAACAGCAGCGCATCGGCACCGACCGTCAGGCCGCGCGGATTGCTGGCGCGCATTGTCCCCAACGGCGTGTCGATCACGCCGAAGCCGTCGGCGGTCATCCGCACCTTGCCGCTGAACATGTTGTTCTCACCGACGAAGGACGCGACGAACGCGGTTTCCGGATTGTTGTAGATGTCGGTCGAATTGGCCATCTGCTCGATGCGGCCCTGGGACATGACCGCGACCCGGTCCGACATGGCGAGCGCTTCGCCCTGGTCATGCGTGATGTATATGAAGGTGACGCCGGTGCGCCGCTGCAGCGCACGCAGCTCCGCGCGCATGTGCTGCCGGAGCTTGAGATCGAGCGCGGACAGCGGCTCGTCGAGCAGCAGCACGGCCGGTTCGACCGCCAATGCGCGCGCGATCGCAATGCGCTGCTTCTGCCCGCCCGACAGCTCGTCGATGCGCTTGTCGGCGTAACCTTCGAGTGCCACCAGTTCGAGCATCTCGTCGGCCTTGCGCCGGCGCTCCTCGCGCGAGGCGCCGCGCACACGCAACCCGTAGCTGATGTTGTCGGCAACCGACATCAGGGGAAACAGCGCAAGGTTCTGGAAGATCAGCGCGGTCGGCCGCTTGTTCGGCCCGATGCCCGCGAGGTTGCGCCCGGCCAGCCGGATCTCGCCCTCGCTCGGATCGATGAACCCCGAGATCATCCGCAGAATCGTCGTCTTGCCGCAGCCCGATGGGCCGAGGAAGCTGAAGAATTCGCCCTGGGGAATCGATACGCTCACGCCGTGGACGGCGGTGAAGTCGCCGAACCGCTTGACCACCCTGTCGAGCTCGAGATCGTTCTTCATATGCCGTAGTCCAAGCCAGTCGCAGCGATGTCACGCGCGACTGCGACCCCGTCCCGCCAAGTCCACCCCCCTCCCCCGCGCGCCGCGCGAGGGAGGGAGATCTGGTACGTCTGGCGTTACGCCGCCTGGAGCTTCGTTGCGTACTCCTGGCGCTTGGCGATGAACCAAGGCTTCTCTTCGCCCTGGAACCACAGCTTCTCGAGCGCATCGCCGGGATACGCATTGTTGAAGTTTTTCGTGTAGGACGGCTTGGTGTGCTTCTCGGCGCCGGTCACGACGCTGTTGTAGCCGGTTTCGTCAGCCAGCAGGCCGCCGTTCTCCGGCGTCTGGATCCACTTGATGAACTCGTAAGCCTGGGCGATGTTCTTCGCACCCTTGGTGAGCGACACGCTGTCCACCCAGGTCAGGGCGCCTTCCTTCGGCGCTAGATACTTGTACGGCTTGTTCTCGTTGGCCATCGTGTTGATCGGGCCGTCCCAGGTCTGCCCGATCACGCAGCCTTCCTGCAAGAAGGCCGCATGGGTGTCGGCAGTGCCCTGCCAGAACTTGCCGATCTGCGCCTTGTTCTTGATCGCGTAGTCGAGCGTCTGGCTATAGTACTTTTCCATGGTCGCCTGATCGGTATAGGCCTTGAACATGGAGCCGGGCGGGATCTCGCCCTTGGCTTCCATCCACAGACCCGTGCCGAGCATGATCGAGCGCGGACGGCAGGTCATCTTGCCCTTCCACTTCGGATCCCACAGATCGCCGAAGCTGGCCTGGCCGTACTTCAGGTCCATCGCCTTGGTATCGAAGCCGAGCGCCTCTGTGCCCCAGTCGTGCGGCGAGCAATACAGCTTGCCACCGACGCGGCCGCCCAGCTCGTCGATCTTCTTGTAGAAGCTCGGGATCATGTTCTTGAGGTTGAGCATCTTGCTTTCGTCGAACGGTTGGAGGTTGCCCGCCTCGACATGGGCGCCGACCCAGGTGATGGTCGGCGTGCACAAATCGAAGCCCTCGCCGCGCGCCGCGCGCAGCTTGTTGAGCTGCTCCTCGTTGGACGAGAACAGCGTCACGTTGAGCTTGATGCCCGTGTCCTTGGTGAATTTGTCGACCAGCGGCTTCGGCGCATAGTCTTCCCAGGTGAACCAGCTCAGCTCGCCCGACTGGGAGAGCGCGTCACGTACGAACCACGGTCCGATCGCTGCAGCCGTGCCGAACGCCGCGGTGGCCTTTAGCATGGTGCGGCGGTTGAACGACTTGGCGGCGATCAGTGTCCTCGTGCTGGTGGATTTTCTACGGTCCGTCATCGAAGTCTCCTGTTCCATTGATCCGGTTCGTCGACTCAGTCGCGGGTACGCGACCCCGTGAGACCTTATTGCTCAGCAATACGGTAGGAGTAGGCTGGCCCAGTCCGGGGGGATTTTCAAACGGATTCCATGAGTGCGGCCGATGCTCCGGAAGCGACACTAAAATCGCGCCATGACAGGTTCGTGTCCGGTCGGCGATCGGCCGGGGCGAAGCATCGAATTGCAAACCCTGTTGTAAG
>Ga0194120_10003405_pt1 | contig 25935 bp, 24 predicted proteins | sample TA2MahCa65mmetaG_FD_148642 | JGI IMG/M metagenome (GOLD analysis project Ga0194120, IMG submission 148642) | Freshwater microbial communities from Lake Tanganyika, Tanzania - TA2015019 Mahale Deep Cast 65m | ecosystem: Environmental > Aquatic > Freshwater > Lake | place: Tanzania: Lake... | reverse complement strand
CATCCGTCGTCAGGTCGAGGATAAAGGCGCGATGCCGAACATCCCGCCAAAGACGAACCGCAGATGGAAGAACTGCTTCTCGCCCTTCCTCTATCGCAACCGCAACGCCATCGAGCGGATGTTCGGGCGGCTGAAGGATTTCCGACGCATTGCAACGAGATATGATCGACTCGCAGCAAACTTCCTCGCAGCCGTCTGCCTTGCCGCGACCGTCAGCTATTGGTTATGAGTCCGGAGCCTAGGTTGACGCTAGAGCTGCACACCAGCCACTCCATGACCGCTATCGGTCGCCTTGTGAAACCAGGCTGCTTATCTGCGTGGGCAGGATTGTAGAGTCCTCACATGACGGTGTTGTGGAAGCCCACGCTGTTCGAAGCCGGTCATCGGCTTCTCGCCGGAACTCTGGGAAGGGGCCGTTGAGGTCCCCTTCCCGCGCGTTCCCCCCAGCCGACTATGCCTTCGCCGAAAGGCCGACGGTGATCCAGCTGACGCCCTCGAAGATCAGATTGATCGCGAGGAACAGACCGAGGATGTAGAGGCCCGAATATGGCCACTGCGCCAGGATCATTCCACCGAGCACAATGCTGATCAGACCCGAAAAGGCCACGAGGCCCCAGGGGCCGACATCACGGATGTGCCAGGCGAGGATGAGCTTGAACAGGCCGGCGACGATCAGGGCGACGCCGATGATCGCGGTCAGCGACACCGCCGCCGCCAGCGGATCGCGAAAGACCAGAAAGCCCGCGGCGATCGTAATGAGGCCGATCACGCCCCACAGCAACGCCCTGGTCCAGGGTCGGATCTGAACGGCCGTGATGATCTCCGCCGCGCCGGCGACGAGCATCGCCGCACCGACATAAAACACCGTCACGAGCGTTGCGGTCGTGATGTCATAGAGCGCGAACAGGCCGCCGATCAGCATCAGCGCGCCAAGCGCGACGATCCATCCCCATTTGCGGCGCAGATGCAGTTGCGTGGCGCCCCCGTCGAAAATCAGGCTGTCATTGACCATTGTCGGCCTCCAATGCTGTGGCAAGGGTAAATGGTAGGGCGGGAGCGTTTCTCAATATTCGACCTCGCAAACTTCCCGCACCTCGCCCCCGCCGGAAGCTTAACGCGCTCGACGGTGCGAAGTTCCGCACTGCGAAAGCGCAAACGATTCGGCGCTTGACCCTTTCGTAGAAATCGCGATTTTCGCGGACCATGGGAGCGCTGGACCGCCTTATTTCGACGCGCGAAGCGATTTGCCGCGCCGCAACGGACTGCGGCCGCGATCCCTCATCCGTCCGCCTCATTTGCGTCACCAAGACGTTTCCCGCCGAGGCGGCTGTTCCCTTGCTCGAGGCCGGCCATCGGATTTTCGGGGAAAACCGCGTGCAGGAGGCTGCGGCGAAGTGGCCGAAGCTGCGCGAAAAATACCCCGACATCGAACTGCATCTCATCGGCCCGCTGCAGTCCAACAAAACGCGGGAGGCCGTGGAGCTCTTCGACGTCATCGAAAGCGTCGACCGCGAAAAGATCGCCAAGGCGCTCTCCGAGGAAATCGCCAAGTCCGGCAAGCGCCCACGGCTGTTCGTGCAGGTCAACACCGGCGCCGAGCCGCAGAAGGCCGGCGTCCTTCCCGAAAACGCCGACGAATTTCTGGCGGCCTGCCGCGACCTATACGGTCTGCGCATCGATGGCTTAATGTGCGTGCCGCCGGTCGATCAGCAGGCGTCGCCGCATTTTGCGCTGCTCGCCGACATCGCCGCGCGCAATAAGATCAGCGAACTTTCCATGGGCATGAGTTCGGATTTCGAACTCGCGATCCAGCTCGGCGCGACCTATGTCCGGATCGGCTCGGCGATCATGGGCGAGCGGGATTATCCAGCTCCGCCCTCCGCTTGAGGGGACAGGGAGCGACCCTCAGCGCTATCCGACCAGCAGCGCGACCTTGCGTCCCAGCCGCGGCAGAAGCCGGGCCATGTCGCGCGCCCGCAGCGCGACGCAGCCGGCGGTGGGCGAAAGATCTTCCGTCGCGATGTGAAAGAAAATCGCGCTGCCGCGGCCGCGCACGCAGGGATGAAGATTGTAGTCCATCACGCCGACGGCGTCGTAGAGCGAGTCCTTGCGCCACATTTCTTCGTGGCCGAGATGCGACGGCGCGCGGAGCGGCTTGTTATAGAGGAAGGAGCGCGCGTCATCGCACCAGAGGTCGCCCGGCCGCGTGCGCCGCCACGGCAGGCGCATCGGGATTGGCGCACGCAGGTAAAAATAGAGGATCGGCCAGCGGCCGGCGGGCGTCGCGCCGTCGCCCTCTCGTTTACAGCGCGAGATTCCGCTGCGGCCGAGCGCGCAGGGAAGAACGAGCGAACCGGCGATCAGCCGGCCTTCGTGCGGTCGGCCGCCCAAACGCCGCGCGACGCGCAACCAATATAGTCCGGCAGGTTTCGCCCGCTTTGATCGCCGTTTCATGATCAGTTCGATACGCCGTTTTGCCGGGCGCGCCAGTCAAACTGCATTTGGGCCGAACCGCCCAAACGCCGACACCGTAATCGACTCCAAAAGTTTAGAGCGCGCATTACGCGAAAAACCGAATTTCACTTTTTCGCAGCGCGCTCTATACCGCCTATAGCAGGAACGTTCCCTGCGAAGCGAGAAGCGAACGCCGAACTATGTCACTTCCGCGCACGCTCGGCATCGCCGCCGAACCGCAGTTGCGGGCCATTCTCGTCGAGCAATTCACCGCGCTCGGCCGCTATGCGCTGCGGGAAGACGCATTCGCCGCGCGGGGAGAAGATTGGCCCGATGCGGCGGTTTTAGACGAGTCGCCTTGCGGCCGTGAAGCGCTTGCGGATGCGCGACGACAGGGCCGCAAGACCCGCATCGTGCTGATCGCGGACGCCCCCAAAACGCCGCCGCCGTGCGTTGACGCCGTTATCGCGCGTCCTTTCCGTTTCGCCGAGCTTGTCGATCTCATAGATTCGCCGCAGCCGAGCGCCGTCGGCCCCTATCGCTTCGCAGCCGGCGAATTGCGGACGCCGTCCGGCGCGCGTCTGAAGCTGACCGAAAAAGAAACGGCGATTCTCGCGCGGCTGGCGCGCGCCCAAGGCGCGCCGGTCTCTCGCGAGGCGCTGCTGCGCGACGTATGGGGCTACGGGCCAAACATGTCGACCCGCACGCTCGAAACGCATATCCACCGCTTGCGCAAAAAGTTGGAGCCGTCGCCGGCGCGGCCGCGCTGGCTCAAGACGGAAGGCGACGGCTATCGGCTGGCGAACGGCGAAGGGGATCCAGCGCCTTAACTCGTCACGCCCCGAGTCCGCCGCATATCGACATGCATAGGGAAGCGCTGGGTGACGCTGAACAAAAAAACGTGACGCCGGACGACGCGATCGAGAATCTCGCGCTCATCCCCCTTTTTGCGATTTTTGAGCCCAACGCCCTGCGCATGCTTGCTCGTTCCACGGACGCGCGCCTGCTGAGGACTGGCGAGGTCCTGTTTCGACGCGGCGAAACGTCGGACGGCGGCTATGTTCTCGCCGCCGGATCGATCGCGCTCGATCTCCATAACGGCGGACGTCCGCCGCCAATTATCGTACGGCCCTGGACGCTGATTGGCGAAGCCGCGCTCATCGCCCCTTTGACCCGCCCGGCCACCGCCATCGCCCGGGAGACGACCATGGCGCTCAAGATACTGCGGCCATTGTTCCATTTGATTTTGGAGCAGCATCCGGCCACAGCCGCGCGCGTGCGGGAGCTCTTCCGTCGAAGGCTGCTGGAATTCATCCGCAATGCGGGCGTCGAGGCTTCGGCCTACGCCGCCGACCTCGGCCGCTTAACGTAAACGACAAAAAAGTTCGGCTTTAGCCTCTCGAAGCGGATCAAATCCGGCCCAATTGAGTTGTTCATTGCGGCGTAAGCTCCAGCAGAGTTTGCGGCGCAGCGCGGCGGCGGCATGCCGCGTGAAGAGGAGGAAGCACAATGAGTAAAGGCCTAAAATTGGCGTTAGCTGGCGCACTCTGCAGCGCGACTTTGGCGACCGCCATCCCTACCGAGGCGCTCGCTGGGCCGATGAGCGCGCCGGATCGGTCGGTGGTCGCGCCCACAAGCCCTGTCGAAAACGTCTGGTATCGCCGGGGCTGGGGCTGGCGTGGCGGCGGTTGGGGCTGGCGTCGCGCCGCTTGGGGGCCTGGCTGGCGCTATCGGCGCTGGGGCGGCTACAATCCCGGCGCAGTCGTCGCGACGGGCGTCGGTCTCGGTCTCCTGGGCGCCGGCCTCGCCGCGTCGAACAGCTACTATGACTACCCCTACGGCTATGGCTACGGCTGGGGAAATCCCTATGCGGGCTGGGGCTGGGGCGGCGGCTGGGGTGGCGGCTGGGGCGGCGGCTGGGGCGGCGGCTGGGGCGGCTGGGGCTGGTAAACCGGAAAGCCTCACGGTCGTTTCAACTTTACGAAAGGCGGCGCGGGACCCCTACCGCGCCGCTTTTTTGCCGCTCCCGGACATGAATTATCGAAGCCGACGGCGCTGTTCATGGCGCCGCAGCGAAGCGAGGCCGCCGCCGAACATGAGAAATTTACGCGGGACGACAATTGCAACGACGCCCTTCGCCGATCAACGCCCTGGCACGTCGGGCCTGCGCAAGAAGGTCGATGTCTTCAAGCAGCGCCATTATCTCGAGAATTTTATTCAGTCGATCTTCGACAGCCTCGAAGGCTATGACGGCGCGACTTTCGTGCTTGGCGGCGACGGCCGCTATTATAACCGGGAAGCCATTCAAAGGATTTTGAAGATCGCCGCGGCAAATGGCGTCGGCCGCATCGTGGTCGGACAAAGCGGCATACTCTCCACGCCCGCCGCCTCGGCGCTCATTCGCTCGCTCAAGGCGTTCGGAGGGATCGTGCTGTCAGCGAGCCACAATCCCGGCGGCCCGCAGGGCGACTTCGGCGTCAAATACAATGTCGCAAACGGCGGCCCCGCGCCAGAAAAGGCGACGGAAGCGATCTATCAGCGCACGCTCGCCATTACCTCCTACCGGATCGTCGACGTCGAAGACATCGACATCGACAAAATCGGCGAGACGACGATCGGCGACATGCGCGTCGCTGTCGTCGACAGCGTCGCGAATTACAAGGCGCTGATGCAGACGCTTTTCGACTTCGATCGCATTCGCGACGCCTTTCGCTCGGGCCTCACGATCAAGTTCGACGCGATGTCGGCGGTGACCGGCCCTTACGCGCTCGCGCTTTTCGAAGAGGAGCTGGGCGCTCGGCCGGGCAGCGTCATCAATGCGACGCCCCTGCCCGACTTCGGCGGCCATCATCCCGATCCCAATCTTGTCTACGCCAGACATCTTTACGATCTCGCCATGTCCGACGCTGCGCCCGATCTTTGCGCCGCGTCCGACGGCGACGGCGATCGCAATCTCATCATCGGCCGCGCCCGCTTCGTCACGCCCTCGGACAGTCTCGCGATTCTTGCCGCCAACGCGACGATTGCGCCGGGCTATCGCAGCGGCGTAGCAGGCATTGCGCGCTCAATGCCGACGAGCGGCGCGGCCGACCGCGTCGCGGAAAAGCTCGGCGTTCCGCTTTACGAAACGCCGACGGGGTGGAAATATTTCGGCAATCTGCTCGACGCCGGCCTCGTGACGATTTGCGGCGAGGAAAGCGCCGGCGCGGGCTCAGACCACCTGCGCGAGAAGGACGGGCTGTGGGCGGTGCTGTTCTGGCTCGACATGTTGGCGGCACGTAAGGAGAGCGTCGACGCCATCGTCCGCCAACATTGGACGAGCTACGGCCGCAATTACTATTCGCGTCACGACTATGAAGAAGTCGCGAGCGACGGCGCTCACGCGCTGATCGAGGCGCTGCGTCATCGCCTGCCGACGCTCAAGAGCAAATGTTTCGGCGCTCTGCACGTCGCGCAGGCCGACGACTTCGCCTATCACGATCCGGTTGACGGTTCTGACTCGAAACATCAGGGCTTGCGGGTGATGTTCGCCGATGGTTCGCGGATCGTCTATCGGCTGTCGGGCACGGGCACGGCCGGCGCGACGCTGCGCGTCTATATCGAGCGTTACGAACCCGATCCCGCGCGACAGTATCTGGAGACTCAGGCGGCGCTCGCCGACCTCGTGACGTTGTCGCGCGACCTCGCCGAGATCGAGCGCTATACCCAGCGCGCCGCGCCGAGCGTCATCACATAATTATCGACGCCTGGAGCAGATCATTAGAGAAGCAGCGGCTCGAAGCCTTCAGCGACGGCGTCATCGCCATCATCATCACCATCATGGCGCTCGAGTTGAAACCGCCGCATGAGGCGAGCTTTGCGGCGCTCGCGCAGGTCGCTCCCGTCTTTTTCAGCTGTGTTTTGAGCTTCGCCTATATCGCCATCTATTGGAACAACCATCACCACCTGTTGCAGGCCGCGTCGCATGTCACCGGGCGGGTGCTGTGGGCCAATGTCCATCTGCTGTTCTGGCTGTCTCTCATCCCTTGCGCCAGCGCCTGGATGGCGAAGAACCATTTCGCTCAGGCGACCGTCGCGGTCTATGGCGCGGCCCTGCTGGCGCCGGCGATCGCCTATTTCATCCTCAGCCGCATGCTTCTGAGGACTCATGGACCGGAGTCGACGCTCGCCCGCGCCATCGGCGCCGACGTCAAAGGCAAGATTTCGGTGCTGCTCTATCTTCTCGCGATCGGACTGACGCTGCTTGACCCGCGCCTTTCGCTCGCGATCTACGTGCTCGTGGCGCTGATTTGGTTTGCGCCCGACCCGAGAATCGAGCGCCTTCTCGCCGAGCGGCGACGTAACGCAAGACGAGATCAAGCTCGGTAGAGCCAAGCGTTGCGCTTGAGCATGCCGGGTCCGCCGAGCGCGCGGATCGCGAGATCGCGGGCGACGGCCGGCAGTCCGCTCAGATGGAAGTAGGCGCCCTGGCGACGGGAGGCGCGCACGACCTGCTCCGCGCGGGAAATGCGAACGCCTTCATAGGCGGCGAAGGCGGCGTCGACGGTCGCGCCTAAGCGCAAGAACGCTTCGCCGAGCGCATCTGCGTCTTCGATCGCCTGCGCCGCGCCCTGCGCCAGAAACGGGACCATCGGATGCGCCGCGTCGCCGAGAAGCGTCACCGGCCCGCGCGTCCATTGTTTCAGCGCTGGCCGCGCGAAAAGCGGCCAATGCCGCCAGGAGTCGCCGGCTTCGATCAATTCGCGCATTTCGGGAGCGATCCGACGCGGCGTGAAGCGGCGCGCGAGTTCGCCGCCCGCGAGCGACAGGCTTGAATGGGCGTCCTCGGCCTCCGGCGGCTCTTCTATAATGACCACGGCATTGATCAGTGAGGCGTCGCGCAGCGGATAATGCACAACATGGGCGCCCGGCATCAGCCAGAGATTGGACTCGCGCCCGCGAAGCGCCGCCGGAACGCGGTCGGCGGGGAGCGTCGCGCGCCACGCGACGCAGCCGGAATAGACCGGCGCGTCGCGCTCGAAAGGCAGGAGATGACCACGCACGCTCGATCGTAGGCCGTCGGCGCCGATCAGGCCCGCCGCTTCGATCTCCTCGACGCCCTCCTGCGTGTGCACGCGCATGCGAACGCCACGCGGATTCGCTTCGAAGTCGCCGACGCGGGCGCCGGCGCGGACATGGGTATGTGGATTCTCCAGCGCCGCCTGCAGCAGCACGCCCTGTAGATCGGCGCGGTGGAAAAGCCGGAAAGGCGCGCCCCAGCGCGATCTCGCGTCGGAAAGATCCAGCCGCGCCAGGACGGCGCCGTCACGCCCACGGCGGATATTAATCGCCGACGGTTCGAGCGCCGCGGCAGCGAGCGCCGGTTCAAGCCCGAGCTTTGCGAGGATGCGGCCGGCGTTCGGCGCGATCTGTAGTCCCGCGCCGACCTCCTCGATCCGGGTGGCGCGTTCCAGCACCAGCGCGCGCTTCCCGGCGCGCGCCAACGACAGAGCCGCGGCAAGGCCGCCAATGCCTGCGCCGGCGATGATGATCGGCGCGCTCACCCGTTAGCGTCAATCAGGCGGCGGCGTCTTCAGAAAGGCGATAGACGCATTCGGCCGGATCGGCGCCGCCGCGCAAAGCCGGATCATAGACGTAATGCGTCGAGCAGTAGGGACAGACGGCCTCATTCGACGCGCCCATGTCGATGTATACATGCGGGTGGTCGAAGGGCGGCAGCGCGCCGATGCACATGAATTCCTTCGCCCCGATCCTGATCTGCGCAAAGCCGGGCTGATTGTGGAAATGGGGCGTGGAATGCTGGGCCATGGTCCGCTCCTTGATGGGTGCCGGGCGGCGGGAATTGTCCCCGCCCCTATAGTTCAGCGCAAGCGCGTTGGATAGGGTCAGCTCGCCGGCTCGTCAGGGCCCGACACGCCCAACGCCTTCAGCCGCGCGCGCTCCTCTTCGCTGAGCGCCCTGGCGGGCGCAGTGGCGACGCCCGAGCGCCGCCGGGCGACCATCCAGACGGCGGCGGCGCCGGCGAGCAGCGCGATCAGCGGCGCGCTCCACAGCAGCAGCGTGCCGGGCTTCATCGGCGGGCGCAGCAGCACGAAATCGCCGTAGCGGGAATGGACGTATTCGCGCACCTCGACGTCGCTCATCCCCTCCTTGAGCTTCTCGCGCACGAGCACGCGCAGGTCCTTGGCGAGCGAAGCGTCGGAATCGTCAATCGACTGGTTCTGACAGACGAGGCAGCGAAGCTCCTGGGTAATCGCCCGCGCGCGGGCTTCGAGCGCCGGATCGGCGAGCATTTCCCCCGGCGTGACCGCATGGGCCGCGAGGGGGAGGAGGAGGAAGGCGACTAATACCCCCACCCCAACCCTCCCCCGCTTCGCGGGAGAGGGAGTTAGACTCGGCGATCCCTCGGATCGAGGCGAATGCCGATCGTTAGGGTCCCCTCTCCCGCGCAAGCGGGGGAGGGACAGGGAGGGGGCTTCGACGCTCATTCCGCCGGCTCCAGGGCCGGCGCGGCGGCGCGGCGGGCGACGCCGATGCGCAGGCGCCGGTCGGCGAGGGACAGCGCGCCGCCTAAAGCCATGATCAGCGCGCCGATCCAGATCAGCGTCACCAGCGGCTTCCAGTAAAGTCGCGCGTCGATCGCGCCGTCCTCATGCGACTCGCCGATCGCCGCATAGACCTGCCCGAGACCAAGCGTGACGATCCCTGCCTCCGAGCGCGACATCCGCCGCGCCTGATAGAAGCGCTTGGCGGGTTCAATCGTCGCGAGCGTCGCGCCGTCCTTGCGCACCGCCATCACTGCGTAGACTTCCGAATAGTTCGGCCCCTGGCGCGGCGACACGGATTCGATGCCGATGTGATAGGGACCGACGTCGTAGAAGCTCGAAGGCTTCATGGCCACGATGGTTTCGACGCCCCAGCCGGTTGCGGCGAGGCCGAGCAGCGTCAGCCCCATCCCGGCATGCGCGATCGACGTGCCGAATGCGGAGAGCGGCAGTCCGGCGAAGCGCTTGAAGCTTGGCCGCCCCGCGCGCCCGCGCGCGCGAATGACAAGATCGCTCAAACCGCCAACGACGAGATAGATCGCGATCCCGGCCGTAACGATCGAGAGAAAGGGCGTGCCGTACCAGACGCCGAACGCGGCCGCCGCCAGAACGCCGACGATGAAGGCGACGCGCAGCCGCTGCAGGGCGGCGGCAAGATCGCCGCGCTTCCAGGAGAGCATCTGGCCGATCGGTATCAGCAGGGCGAGCGGCAGCGCGATCGGGATCAGCACGGTGTTGAAGAAGGGCGCGCCGACGGAAATCTTCTCGCCGGTGAGCGCTTCAAGCGCGAGCGGATAGAGGGTGCCGACGACGACCGTGGCGCAGCAGGCCGACAGCAGCAGATTGTTGAGAACCAGCGCGCCTTCGCGCGAGATCGGCGAGAACAGCCCGCCGACCGGCAGCGCCCCGGCGCGCAGCGCGAAGAGCGCGAGCGCGCCGCCGATGAAGAGGACGAGAATGGCGAGGATAAACACGCCGCGGTCGGGATCGCTCGCGAAGGCGTGCACCGAGGTGAGCACGCCGGAGCGCACGAGAAATGTGCCAAGCAGCGACAGCGAGAAGGCGAGGATCGAGAGAAAGATCGTCCAGACCTTTAGCGCCTCGCGCTTCTCCATGACGGCGGCGCTGTGCAGCAGCGCCGTGCCGGCGATCCACGGCATGAGCGAAGCGTTTTCGACCGGGTCCCAGAACCAGAAGCCGCCCCAGCCGAGCGTGTAATAGGCCCAGTATGAGCCCATCGCGATGCCGAGCGTCAGCGCGATCCAGGCGAAGAGAGTCCATGGGCGAATGACGCGCGCCCAGGCGGCGTCGATGCGTCCGCCGATCAGCGCGGCGGCGGCGAATGAGAAGACGATCGAGAAGCCGACATAGCCGAGATAAAGCAGCGGCGGATGGATCGCGAGGCCGGGGTCCTGCAGAATCGGATTGAGGTCGCGGCCTTCCCACGGCGCCGGCGCGACGCGCGCGAAGGGATTTGAGGTCAGCAGAATGAAAAGAAGAAAGGCGGCGCCCAGCAGGCCCTGCATGGCGAGCGCATCTGAGCGCAGCCTGTCCGACATCGCATTCGAGAAGATTGCGATCAGCGCGCCGCAGAGAGAGAGAACGAGCACCCACAAAAGCATCGAGCCTTCGTGGTTTCCCCACACGCCGGAGATTTTGTAGATGAAAGGCTTCAGCGAATGCGAATTCTCGATGACGTTGACGAGCGAGAAGTCGGAAACGACATGCGCATAGGTCAGCGCGCCGTAGGAGAGCGCAACGAACAGAAATTGCGTGATCGCCGCCGGACGCGCGACGCGCATCAGCGCCGCGTCGTTCAGCCTTGCGCCGATGAAGGGTATCGCGAATTGCGCCAGCGCGAGCGCGAGCGCGAGAACGAGCGCGTAATGTCCGGTCTCAATGATCATGCGGAGCTCGGCGTCACAGCGTTAAAGTCGCCCTCATGCTGAGGAGGCCCCGCAAGTCGGGTCTACCCGACTTGCGCATTTAATGCTTCGCTCGCTTCTCAGGATGAGGAAGTCTTTTGGAGAGCCAGTCATCTCTTCTCTCCCTGCCAGACGCCCTGTTTCTTCAAGGCGTCGGCGACGTCGCGCGGCATGTAGCGCTCGTCGTGCTTCGCCAGCACGCTGTCGGCGCGAAAGGCGCCGTCAGGCTGCAGCACTCCGTCGACGACGACGCCCTGCCCTTCGCGGAAAAGATCCGGCAGCAGGCCGGTGTATGACACCGGAAGATCGCTCGTCTTGTCGGTGATCGTGAAGTTCACATCCTGGCCATTCTTGACCACCGTGCCTTCCTTCACCAGCCCGCCGATGCGCAGCCGGGCGCCCGAGGCGACCTGTTTCTTCGCAAGCTCAGACGGCGTGTAAAAGAACACGATATTGTCGCGCAGCGCGAACAGCATCAGCCCGGCGGCGAGGCCGAGAACCGCCATCGCCGCGACAATCAAGGTCAGTCGCTTTCCCTTACGCGTCATCTTTGTTCAGAACGCTCCCATACGCAGCAGCAGGCCGCGCCCGCGAAAGGCGAAACTTCACTTTAGCCGCCGATATTCAATTCCTTCGCCAGCGCGTCAATGCGCGCGACGTCGTCCTGCTTGCTCGCCAGCGCCTGTCGCGCGTCGGTCACCGCCTTTTTCGCCTTTTCGGTCTCGGCGAGGACGCTGTAGGCCCGAATGAGCTTCAGCCATCCTTCGACGTCATCGCCCTTGGCTTCGAGCCGCGAAGCCAGACGAGCCACCATGCCGCGGATCATCGCCTGACGCTGGTCGGCGGGCATCGCGGCGATCGCCTTGCCCTGCGCGCTCGATGGTCCGCGCGCCGCGATCGGAGCCTCGGCCTCGCCGCGCAGAATGGCGAGTTGCGCGTTGACCGCCTTGAGATAAGCGGCGTCGAGCGGTGCGTCAGCGACCATCTTGGAAAAGATTTCAATCGCCTTTTGCTTGTCGCCCGCCTGCGCGGCGGCGACGCCAAGATAATATTGCGCCTCTGGCGCTGAAGGATCGAGCGCGAGCGCCGCCTCGAAATCCTGTTTGGCTTCCGGGCCCACCAGGCCTTGCGCGAGGACGACGCGCGCTTCTCCGAGCGCGGCATGTCTCGCCGCGGTTGGGCCTAAAAGCCGCAGCGCTTCGGCATAGGCGTGGATCGCCTCTTCGCCGCGGCCGGTGCGCAGCAGATAGGGCGCGATGACTTCGAAGCCGCGGCCGTCTTCGGGATGCTCGCGCAAATGCTGTTCGATGCGCGCGACGGCGCCGGCGAGATCGCGCGCATCGGGCGCGGAGTCGAGACGCGCGGTCAGCGGCATGTCGGGCATATCCGAATGTCCGAGGCGCGCATAGAGCGACAGCGCGATCGCCGGTATGGCGACGATGGCGGCGAGCGCAGCCGCGAGCGCCAGTCTGCGCGAAGCGGCGGCCTTGGACTTGGGCGCGGCTTCGGCGCGCAACAGCCGCCGCGCCGCCTCGGTCTTGGCCGCTTCGGCGTCCGCGGCGTCGAGCCGCCCTTCCGCGCGTTCGCGCTCTATCTCGGCGATCTGCTGCTCGAAGAAGGCGACGTCGGCGGCGCTTTCATTCTCCGTCCCGCCCCGCATGGCGAGGGGCGCCAGCACCGCCATGACCGCGGCGCCGGTCAGCAAGGCGAAGATAAGCCATATCATGGCCAGCTGTTTAAGGCCTTGCGGCCTCTATTGGAAGGGCGCCCATTGCTCGCGTCCGAACATGAATCGCCAAAATGGCGCTGGCCGTCACGGTAAGGCTTGACTGGCGCGCCGCCTGATCGGAATGGGACTGGTCCTACGAGACCTCAAGCTCCGAGACCGTCATGATCTTTATCTTTGACCCGCCCTCGATCGAACAGCTTTCCAATGTGATCTCGCAGGTCACCGGCCCTGCATTTCTGCTGGCGGCCGAGGCGCAGCTCCTGTCCGTCCTCGTTTCACGATTGGACCGCATCGTCGACCGTTCGAGAACCATCAATCAGACGAGCGCCGATGACGAGGCGCACGCCCATCTGAAAGCTGAACTGCCGATCCTCAAACAGCGCGGTTTGCTGATGCATTACGCCATTTACTGGGGCGTGGCGAGCTGCATCGTGACAAGCGTTCTCGTCATCGTCAGCTGCGCGGCCGCTTACATGCATATGCGCCATGAATACGGCGCAGGATTGATGTTCGCCGTGGCGATGGCCCTCTTCACGGCGGCGCTGATCGCTTTCGCGAGAGAATTGCAGCTTGGATATCTGGAGATTCGTATCGGCGCTAACCCTCCCCAAACACCCGCGCGAAAATCCTATCCACATGTTTGAAGTGATACGAGAGGTCAAACAGATCGTCTAACTCCTTCGGCGACAGTTTCGCGTTCACGTCCTTATCCTGTCCGAGCAGCGTGCGGAAATCTCCCTCGCCCCGCCACACCGGCATGGCGTTTCGCTGCACGATGTCGTAGGCGTCTTCGCGCGAGACGCCTTTTTGAGTGAGCGCCAGAAGCACGCGCTGCGAATGAATGAGGCCGCCGAGCTTCTCCAAATTCCTGCGCATGTTTTCGGGATAGACGACAAGATTTTCGATCACGCCCGTCAAGCGCGCCAGCGCGAAGTCCAACGTCACAGTCGCGTCGGGCCCGATCATGCGCTCGACCGAAGAATGGGAAATATCGCGCTCATGCCAGAGCGCGACGTTTTCCATCGCCGGAATCGCCATGGCGCGCACGAGTCGCGCAAGGCCGGTCAAATTCTCGGTCAGCACCGGATTGCGCTTATGCGGCATGGCCGAAGAGCCCTTCTGCCCCGCCGAAAAATATTCCTCCGCCTCGAGCACCTCGGTGCGCTGAAGATGACGGATTTCGATCGCCAGCCGTTCCACCGACGACGCGACGACGGCGAGCGTGGCGAAAAACGCCGCATGGCGGTCGCGTGGAATGACCTGCGTCGAGATGGGTTCGGGGGTCAGACCCATCTTATGCGCCACATAGTCTTCGACTCGCGGATCGATATTGGCGAAGGTGCCGACGGCGCCCGAAATCGCGCAGGTCGAAATTTCCTTGCGCGCCTCGACGAGCCGCGCGCGCGCCCGGGCAAATTCCGCATAGGCCTGCGCCAGTTTCAGTCCGAAGGTCGTCGGCTCGGCGTGAATGCCGTGCGAGCGGCCGATCGTCGGCGTGTATTTGTGTTCATGGGCGCGCGTCTTGAGCGCGGACAGCAGCGCGTCGACATCGGCGATCAACAAATCCGCGGCGCGCGACAACTGCACGGCGAGACAGGTGTCGAGCACGTCGGACGACGTCATGCCCTGATGAACGAAGCGTGATTCGGCGCCGATGAATTCGGCAAGATGAGTCAAAAAGGCGATCACGTCATGCTTTGTGACGCGTTCGATTTCGTCGATCCGGGCGACGTCGAAAGTGACGAAATCCGCTTTGTCCCAGATCGCCTTGGCGCTCTCCCTCGGGATGACGCCGATCTCGGCGAGGGCGTCGCAGGCGTAGGCCTCGATCTCGAACCAGATGCGAAACCGCGTCTGCGGCTCCCAAATCACGGTCATTTCGGGTCTGGAATAGCGGGGGATCATCAGGCGCCCTGAAATTTTAAGGAAAGAGAGAGGCGTCTAGATCACGCTGCATTTGGGCGGAATCGTCCAAATGCAGATAACGTGATCGATTCCAAAAGCTTAGAGCGCGCTCTACGCGAAAAACCGGTTCCCACTTTTTCGCGAGCCGCGCTCTAGCATGCGCGTTGCATCAAAGTCCATATATGCGCCGACCAACCTGGAGGATACATGAAGTCGACGGATGTCGTCGTTCTTGGCGCCGGCATCGTCGGCGTCAGCGCCGCGCTGCATCTGCAGGCGCGCGGCCGCGCGGTGGCGCTCATCGATCGCGCCGGCGCCGCCGGGCAGGAGACGAGCTTCGGCAACGCCGGCCTGATCGAGCGCTCCTCGCTCATTCCCTATCTTTTCCCGCGCGATCCGATGAAGCTCATCAAATATGCGCTGAACCTTCTCCCCGAGGCGCATTACCATTTGTCCGCTCTGCCGGCGGTGGGGCCGTGGCTCCTGCGCTATTGGCGCGAGAGCGCGCCCGCGCGCGTCGAGCGAAACATCGAGGCGCGGCGCCCGCTGATCGAAAACAGCCTCAGCGAGCATGAGGCGCTGATCCAGCAGGCGGGCGCTGGGGAACTCCTGCGCAAGAACGGCTGGATCAAGCTCTTTCGCAGCGAGGAGACTCTCGCGGTCGGATTCGCCGATGCCGAGCGGCTGCGCGGCTATGGCCTACACATCGACTCGCTCGATTCGGCCGGGGTCGCGGCGCTGGAGCCCGATCTCGCGCCGATCGCCGGCGGAATCCATTATCGCGACACGGCCGCGATCGTCGATCCGGCCGCGCTTTCGAAAGCCTACGCCGACATGTTCCTTTCGCGCGGCGGCCAATTGCTCGCCGGCGACGCGCGCAGCCTGTCGCAGGAACCGGACGGGCGCTGGCGCGTAGCGACGGCGGAGGGGCCGCTCGTCGCCGGGGCGGCGGCGGTGGCGCTCGGCCCCTGGTCGGACGCGGTTTACGCGCCGCTCGGCTACCGCATTCCGCTTGGCTGGAAGCGCGGCTATCATATGCATTACGCCGCGAGGGACGGCGCAAGGCTCAATCATCCGATCCTAGACGCCGACGTCGGCTATCTGCTGGCGCCGATGCGCCGCGGCGTCAGGCTGACCAGCGGCGCGGAATTCGCGCGCCGCGACGCGCCGCCGACGCCGACGCAGATCGAGATTTGCGAACCCACGGCGCGCCGGTTGTTCCCGCTCGCCGAACGGCTCGACCCGGAGCCCTGGCGCGGCGCGCGGCCCTGTCTGCCGGACATGCTGCCGATCGTCGGCCCCGCCCCGCGCCACAAGGGCCTGTGGTTCGATTTCGGCCATGCGCATCACGGGCTGACTCTCGGACCGGTAACCGGCCGGCTTCTCGCCGAATTGATGACCGGCGAGACGCCCTTTATCGATCCGACGCCCTATCGCGCCGATCGCTTCTGATCCTATTCCGCCCCGACCAGCCTCAGCGCAGGGTCCAAGACGCGCACCACCCGCGAAAGATCATGCCCGCGCCGAAGCACGAGGCCGGTCGCGGCGACGACGGAAAACGCGCCTTGTCGACGGGCCAGCGCCGGGATCTTCTCAATTCGGTAGAGCGGCGCCTCGCACGTCCGCCGGAAAATCGAAAATACGGCCTTGGCCGGCGTGAAGTCGATCGCATAGTCGCGCCATTCGCCCTGCGCGACTTTGGCGCCGTAAAGATTGAAGATGACGTTGAGCTCCCGTCGGCTGAATGAAACCGCCGCGCCGCGCTTGTCTCCCCGCGCCCCTTGCATCGCGTCCGACGAAACGCCGCTCACGACGACGAGCGCGGGTCGGGCTCGGCTGGGCTCCGTCGTCTCCGACTCCGCCATGCGTTACGCTCTCCTCAATGTCTGATAAACATGTTGGCAAGCGCGGATGCGCCGGGCAAGACTTAATGACCAGATTGCGACGAGAATCTTTGCCGCTCCGCAACTGGATAAGATTTGGCTGGCAATAATCATACTTTCGCCGGCATGGCGCCCCTTGCCAGCCAAACCCGCCGCCCAAAATGAAGTTCATTGCCTCGACAGCTCGGGGCTGCGCGTTTTCGGTTTCGTCAGCCCCCCAGCCCCCCGAAAGCGTGCGGTTCCGAGTGATTGAGGTCGTGGCGATGGTCGGGCCGGCCGGGAGTCTCGCTCCCGCGCCGGCCCGTCTACCTTTTGCCCAGGCCTACCGCGCTCGAGCTGCGCTCTTGCAAAATTCCCGACAATGACGAACTCAAGATGCGCAGTCGCGCCGCCCGCGACGCCGATTCCCTTTTTCTTTTCATTGGAGAGAACATGACCGACGACGCCGCATCCGTCGAAGGCGCGGCCCCTGCCGCCGATCCCCAGGCCTCCACCGATTTCGGTTTCGAGGCCGATGTCGCGCGGCTTCTCGAACTGATGACGCATTCCGTCTATTCGGAGCGCGACGTCTTCCTGCGCGAACTTGTCTCGAACGCCGCCGACGCCTGCGAAAAGCTGCGTTACGAAGCGCTTTCCGACGAAAAGCTCGCGGCGCAGGCTGGCGCGCCGCTCGTCACGATCGCGCTCGATAAGGACAAGCGCACGCTGACCATCGCCGACAATGGCGTCGGCATGTCGCGCGAGGAGCTGATCAGCGCGCTCGGCACCATCGCCAATTCCGGAACCCGCGCCTTTCTCGACAAGCTCGGCAAGGAAAAGGACGCCGGTTTCATCGGCCAGTTCGGCGTCGGCTTTTATTCGGCCTTCATGGTCGCCGACCGCGTCGAAGTGGCGACGCGGCGCGCCGGCGAGGATCAGGCCTGGCTGTGGAGTTCGGAAGGCAAGGGCTCCTATCAGATTGCGCCCTTGCCGCTCGACGAGGCCCCCGCCGTCGGCACGCGCGTCACTCTGCGCCTCAACGCCGACAGCGACGAATTTCTCGACGGCTGGCGCGTCGAAAGCGTCGTGCGCGAACATTCGGGCGCAATCGCCGCGCCGATCGACCTCGTCGCCGCGCCAGGGGAAGAGCCCCGGCGGATCGCCGAAGGCGTCGCGCTGTGGACGAAGCCGAAATCCGACGTGACGCATGAGCAATATGTCGATTTCTACCGGCAATTGTCCGGGCAGCTGGACGAGCCCGCGCTGATCGCCCACTGGCGCGCCGAAGGGCGCACGGAATATACGGTGCTCGCCTTCGTTCCGGGGTCGCGGCCCTTCGATCTCTTCGATCCTGCGCGAACCAGCAAATCCAAGCTTTATGTACGCCGCGTGCTGATCTCGCGGGACATGGCGCTGCTGCCGGCCTGGCTGCGCTTCGCCCGCATCGTCGTCGACAGCGCCGACATTCCGCTCAATGTCTCCCGCGAGATGGTGCAGAAGAGCCCCGTCGTCGGCGCGATCGGCAAGGCGATCGCGACCCGCATGCTGCAGGAATTGAAAAAGCTCGCCGACGCCGAGCCCGAGAAATTCGCGGAAGTGTGGAAAAACTTCGGCGCCGTGCTGAAGGAGGGCCTTCACGAGGACCCAAGCCGCCGAGACGCCCTGTTCGAAATCGCCCGTTTCGCCTCGACCCAATCAGAGGAAAAGACCCGCACGCTCAAGGATTACGTCGCCGGTCTGAGGGAGAATCAGACCGCGATCTATTATCTCGTCGGCGACGACATGAAGCGGCTGCGCGCCAGCCCGCAGCTCGAAGGTTTTCGCGCGCGTGGCGTCGAAGTGCTGCTGCTCGACGACGCCGTTGACGCCTTCTGGGTGACGAGCGCGCTGGGCTTCGAAGGCAAGCCGTTCAAATCGGTGACTCAGGGTCAGGCGGACATCGACGCCATCGCGCTCGTCGACGAGGCTAAAACAGAGGCCACAGCGCCGGCTGACGTCGCCGATCTGCTCGCGGCGCTCAAGGAGACGCTCGGCGAACATATCGACGACGTGCGCGCGTCGACGCGGCTCACCGACAGCGCCGTTTGCCTCGTGGCGCCCGACGCCGGGCTTGACCGCCAATTGTCCCGACTTTTGGCAGAACACGGCCAGCAGGCGGCCTTTGGAAAGCCGGTTTTGGAGGTCAATCCAAGGCACGAGGCGATCGTCGCGCTGGCCGGCGCCTTGCGCGAAAAAGGGCGCGAGGCGACCCGCGACGACCAGCTCCTTCTGCTGGATCTCGCGCGTGTTGCCGACGGCGAGCATCCGATCGACGCGGCGGCGTTCGCCAAGAGGCTGGCGGCGCTTCTCGCCAACAAGGGATAGGGCATGACGCTGAGCGTTCGGAAAATGGCGGCGGCGAGCAGCGCGCCGCCCCCGACGCGACTGGAGGCGATCGCAATGGTCGCGGACCGCCTCGAAGCCGCCGGCGTCGCGCATCCACAGGACGAGGCGCGCGCCCTGCTGCGCGACGCAACGGGGCTGACGCGGCTCGACCTCGCCCTGGCGCCGCGCGCGCCGCTGACCGCGGAGGAAGCGCGCGCCCTTTCCGGCTATGCGGCGCGGCGGGCCGCCCATGAGCCCGTGTCGCGCATTCTGGGCGAGCGCGGATTCTGGACACTCGATCTGGCGGTTGCGCCCGGCGTGCTCGATCCGCGGCCGGACACCGAAACGCTGGTCGAAACCGCGCTGAGCCTGGTGGCGGAAAAGCGTGACGCGCCACTCTCCATTCTCGATCTCGGCTCTGGCTCTGGCGCCATCGCCTGCGCGCTTCTCAGCGAGCTTCCGGCCGCCTGGGCCCTCGCCGTCGATCTTTCGGGGGAAGCCTGCGCGGCGACCGCCGCAAATCTCGCCCGCTGCGGCCTCTCGGATCGCGCAAGCATCGTGCGCGGCCGCTGGGCCGAGGCGCTTTACGGGCGTTTCGACCTTATCGTCTCCAATCCGCCCTATGTGCGCACCGAGGACCTCGCAGGGCTCGAACCCGAGGTGCGCCTCCATGATCCGGCGCTGGCGCTCGATGGCGGCGCCGACGGACTCGATTGTTATCGAGACATCATCGCCGACGCGCCGAGGCTGCTGGCCGAGGATGCATTCATTCTGTTCGAAGTCGGCTTCGATCAAGCCGCGAGCGTCGCCGCTCTTCTGGCCGATCATGGGCTTGAAGTCGCGCGCGTCGCCCGCGACGCCGGCGGCCACGAAAGGATTGTCGCAGCGCGTCTTGGGCCCTCGCCGACGTGACAAATTGGCTACAGTAGCGCCTTTTTTGGCCTGCGACGCGGCGCGCGGCCTTGTTGGGGGGCGCCCCCTCCACTATAGTCATTTCAGGTCCAGCCGATCGCCGACTTCGAGGGAGAACCTCGAACCTTTGGCTCCGCTTCGCGAACGGAAGCCCGAAACGACCGGCCGAGAGCAACGTCGAAATCGACATGAAAGCGCCGGAGTGAGACCACTTCGATCGTCGCCGGGCGTTAGGCGCCAGGCAGGCAGACGGGATCCGTCGCGCTTCGCGTCGTGAATTCGCGCTGAGGGGAATTGGCGCAGAGCTACGCGGGGCCGATCGCGGCCGACTTGAGGACATTCGATTCGCGCGCCGCTCTCGAAGCTCCCGGTCCGGGAACGGGTCGTCGCCCGGTCGTTTGTCGTTGGAAGCTTCTGGCGAAGGAATATGGCGGCGGCGTTGTTGAAAAGGCCGCGCGGGCGAGGGCCAAGCGCAGCGAGATTGCGGGGAGTTTGATGAGACCAGGACAAAACAAGAGAATGCGCGGACGCAACGGCCGCAAAGGGCCTAATCCGCTGACCCGTTCGTATGAGTCCAATGGACCCGATGTGAAGATTCGCGGCACGGCTCAACATGTCGCCGAAAAATATCTTCAGCTCGCGCGCGATGCGCAGTCTTCCGGCGACACGATCATGGCCGAGAGCCTGCTGCAGCATGCGGAGCACTATTTCCGACTGATCGCCGCCGCGCAGCAGCAGGTCAACGGCTATGCGCGTCCGCAGTTCGAGGCCGAGGTCGACACCAGCGAGGACGACGACGATTTCGCCGCGCTTCCCGACCGTTTCGCGCCCCTGTCCGAGCGGCTGCCGGCTCCGGCCTACCAGCCGACGCAGCAACCTTTCGCGCCGCAGCCGCATTTCGCGCCGCCGCAGCCCCAGCCTCAGCCCTTCGAAGAGCGCCCGATGGGCGAGATGCAGCGCGCAGAGCGACCCGAGCGGCCGCAGCGACCCGAGCGGCCGCCGTTCGGCCGGGATCGCAACGCCGAGGGCGGCGAGCGCCCGCGGCACCAAGGCTACGACCGCGGCCGCGATCGCCGCTTCCAGCCGCGCGCTGAGGCCGCCGCCGAGGGCGGCGCGGGAACCGCGCTTCCTTCGTTCATTACCGCGCCGGTGCCGTCGCGCCCCGCGGCGAGCGAAGGCGCCGAGCCTTTTGCTGAGCGAGAAGGCGCGCCGCGCGAACAGGAGGGCGGGGTCAATTATCATCTGAGTTCGCGCCGTCGCCGGCGCCCGCGCCCGGCGATGGACGACGTCAGCGGCGGATCGCGTGAGGATGACTCGCCGCAGGTGGGCGAGATGCCGGTTGAGCCGGATCGGTTCTAGAGGTCGACGACGCTGATCGCGTCGCCGGCGGCGATCCGGCCGCCCTGCGCCACCCGCGCATAGACGCCGCAATCAATATGGCCGAAGCTCGCGCGCAGGGTCTGAACCAGGTCCATATCGCGCCGGCCGGTTCCGGGCTCGACGCCGGTGGCGGCGCAGCGATCGGTCATCTTGAGAATTTCGAGCCGCACGCCGCCGATCGTGAGTCGTCGCCCCGGAAGCGCCGCCTCGGCCCAGGGAGGCATGTCCGCCACATAGAGATTGGCGCGAAACCTCAGCGGATCGACCGGGGCCCGTTGCGCCTCGCCGATCGCCGCGACGCTCGCCAGATTAACGAGCGAGACGAAGCCCGATTTTGAATCAGTGAAGCGAAAGCCCTGCGGCGCGGCCAGTAGGCGCACGGGACCCCGAATTTCCGAGCCGAGAAAGCCGGTGAGGAAGGTTTCAATCGCTTCGCGACCTTCGGCCGACCGCAAATCCCCGCGCGCGACCTCGCGCCCTTCGCGGACGATCGTCAGCGCGCCGGACGTGTCGTCATAGCGCGTCTTAAGGCCCGCGAGCGCGGCGTTCCTCATCAGCATGAGAAATTTGATCTTGGGCTGATGCTCGGGCGACGACGGATCGAAGCCTGACGGCCCATTTTCGAGCGCGAAGAGCCGGTCTCCCGGGAAATAGCCGTCAGCCTGCAGATCGGCGGCGTCCAACGATTCGGGCGAGAGACCCTTGACGGGGTAGCGGTAGAGTGCGGCGAGTCGCATCGCGTTCCTGTTTCGGTGACAAGTCGAGGCGAATTGCCTACACCTGCCGCGCCCAGACGGAAACCGGACCCGTCGCCGTCCGCGAGGAGGGAAAGCCATGCCGGATAGCACGCTCACGATCCTCGTCTTTGCCGCGATCGCATTTTCCGCCGCTCACGATCTCGACCATCTATTGCGCGACGATTTGTCTTCGGCGTGGGCGTTCGCCGCCGTGTTTCTGACTGTCAAATACGCGCTCATCGGCGCCGCGCTGCATTTCTATTTTCGCGGCAAGATCGGCGCGGCGTTCTGGGCGGTCATCAGCGGTCTCGGCGCCGTCGCTCTCTGGTTTGCGCATCTGAGCCCCGGCGCCGAGCAGCGGCCGTCGGATATCTATGCGATCTACGGACGTCCGATTGCGGGCGTTATCGCCTCCGGCCTGGTCTATGCGATGATGCTGTCGCTCGTGGCCCTCGCGCTCTATGGTGGATGGCGCGCGTTCCAAGGGGCTGCGCACACAGAACGCCGAAGCAATTAGTTGTTTTCTGTGATGCGCGCTGAACGCCTTCCGCCGGAGACGCGGTCGTCGCCTCACTTGGCGCGGTCAAGCACGCGCTTTCACGCCGCACCCCCTTTAAGCTCGCGGCGATCTTCCCATATCGACGACGAGGGCCGCCGCAAGGGGCCTTAACGAAAAATTTCGGACACGGGGCGGACCGCTTGAAGAAGGGCCGCCTCAAGGTCAGAGGGGCTATGAATGAACTTTGAGAAATACACCGAACGCGCGCGCGGATTCGTGCAGAGCGCGCAGTCGCTGGCGACGCGGGAAGGCCACCAGCAGTTTACGCCCGAACATATTCTGAAAGTCCTGCTCGATGACGATCAGGGCCTATCCGCCGGGCTGATCGACCGCGCCGGCGGCCGCTCGCGCGAAGCCTTAGCGAAAACCGAGGCCGCCCTCGCGAAACTGCCGAAAGTCGGCGGCTCCGGCGCCGGGCAGCTCTATCTCGCCCCGGCGACGGCGCGTCTCTTCGACAACGCCGAGAAGATCGCGCATAAGGCGGGCGACTCCTATGTCACCGTGGAACGGCTGCTGCTGGCGCTCGCCATGGAGAAGGATTCCGAGGCCTCGCGCATTCTCCGCGACGCGGGCGTCACGCCGCAGACGCTGAACGCTGCGATCGAGGATTTGCGCAAGGGGCGCACCGCGGATTCGGCCTCCGCCGAAAACGCCTATGACGCGCTCAAGAAATACGCTCGCGACCTCACCGAAGCGGCGCGCGAGGGCAAGCTTGATCCGGTCATCGGCCGCGACGAGGAAATCCGCCGCACCGTGCAGGTGCTGTCGCGGCGCACCAAAAACAATCCTGTGCTGATCGGCGAACCTGGCGTCGGCAAGACCGCGATCGTTGAGGGCCTCGCTTTGCGCATTGTCAACGGCGACGTGCCGGAATCGCTCGAGGATAAGAAACTGCTCGCGCTCGACATGGGCGCGCTGATCGCCGGCGCGAAATATCGCGGCGAATTCGAGGAGCGGCTCAAGGCCGTTCTCAACGAGATCACCGCCGCCGCAGGCAAGATCATTCTATTCATCGACGAAATGCACACGCTTGTCGGCGCCGGCAAGGCGGATGGCGCGATGGACGCCTCCAATCTCTTGAAGCCGGCGCTTGCCCGCGGCGAATTGCATTGCGTCGGCGCGACGACCCTCGACGAATACAGGAAGCATGTCGAAAAGGACGCGGCGCTGGCGCGGCGCTTCCAGCCGGTTTTCGTCGACGAGCCGACCGTCGAGGACACGATCTCGATCCTGCGCGGCCTGAAAGAGAAATACGAACTTCATCACGGCGTGCGCATCACCGATAGCGCGATCGTCGCCGCCGCGACCTTATCGAACCGCTATATCTCCGATCGATTCCTGCCGGACAAGGCGATCGACCTCATCGACGAAGCCTCGTCGCGACTGCGCATGCAGATCGACTCGAAGCCTGAGGAACTCGACGAACTGGATCGCCGCATCATTCAACTCAAGATCGAGCAGGAGGCGCTGAAGAAGGAAACCGACGCCGCCTCGAAAGATCGTCTGGCGAAGCTTGAAGGCGAACTTGCCGACCTCGAAGAGAAATCGTCGGCGCTCACCGCGCGCTGGCGGGCGGAGAAAGACAAGCTCGGAACGGCGCAGAAGCTCAAGGAACAGCTCGAAACTGCGCGCAATGAACTGGCGCAGGCGCAGCGGCGCGGCGAATATCAGCGCGCCGGGGAATTGACCTATGGCGTGATCCCTGACCTCGAGAAGAAGCTCAAGGAGACTGAAAGCGAAGCCGACACGCTCGTTGACGAAGAAGTCACGGCCAATGACGTCGCGCAGGTCGTCTCACGCTGGACCGGCGTGCCGGTCGACAAAATGCTCGAAGGCGAACGCGAAAAGCTGCTCCATATGGAGGACGAGCTTGCCAAGCGCGTCGTCGGCCAGCATGACGCGGTCGTCGCCGTGTCGACCGCGGTGCGCCGCGCGCGCGCCGGACTGCAGGACCCGAACCGTCCGATCGGCAGCTTCATCTTCCTTGGCCCGACCGGCGTCGGCAAGACCGAGCTGACCAAGGCGCTGGCGAATTTCCTCTTCGACGACGAGACCGCGATGGTGCGGCTCGACATGTCGGAATATATGGAAAAGCACTCGGTGGCGCGGCTCATCGGCGCGCCGCCCGGCTATGTCGGCTATGAGGAAGGCGGCGCGCTGACCGAAGCGGTCCGCCGCCGGCCCTATCAGGTCGTGCTGTTCGACGAAATCGAGAAGGCGCATCCCGACGTCTTCAACGTGCTGTTGCAGGTGCTCGATGACGGGCGCCTGACGGACGGCCAGGGCCGAACGGTGGACTTCAAAAACACGCTGATCATCATGACGTCGAATCTGGGCTCCGAATTCCTCGTCATGCAGAAGGAAGGCGAGGATTCCTCCGCCGTGCATGACGAAGTCATGCAGGTGGTGCGGGCGCATTTCCGGCCGGAGTTTCTGAACCGGGTCGACGAGATCATCCTGTTCAACCGCCTGCGGCGCGAGGACATGAGCGCGATCGTCGACATCCAGGTCAAGCGGCTGCAGAAGCTGCTCGAAGATCGCAAGATCACGCTGCGTCTCGACTCAAAGGCGCGCGACTGGCTGGCGGCGAAGGGCTACGACCCGACCTATGGCGCGCGGCCCTTGAAGCGCGTCATGCAGAAGGAACTGCAGGATGCGCTCGCCGAACGGCTGCTCGCCGGCGAGATCATCGACGGCGCGACGGTCGAAGTGTCAGCCGACGCCGCGGGGCTCATCATCGACGGCAAGTCGACGCATGGCCGCGCCGCCCCGCTGCTGCGCACGGTGGGGAACGCTTAAGGCGTCCGAATTTCTGAAGCGACCGTCAACAGGAGGCCTTCGCTCCTGTTGACGCCTTTATGCAAACATTCCTAAATTCGAACCAATTCGAATTCGACTCTTACAGGTTGTTTTATGGCTTCTCCACTTCTGCCGGGCGATCATCAAATCATGCGTAAATTGGCCGAGGAATTGCTCCCCTGGATGATTTGCGGCAAAATGGTAAAAAGACAATGGTTCGTCAGGCTCAATACATTTAACGCTTATGCTGGTGACGCTGCAGCCGCTCTTGCGGGAATGGGTATTGGGGCACCGATTATCAGCGCCTTCCAGGGTAATGTTCCGGCAGGTCAGAACGCTATAGAAATTCTTAGATCAACCCTCCCATCCGGCTGGTTTGTCGTCGGTCTGGTCGCTCTCATCGCCTGGTTTGCTGTTCGGCTGGTGGTACAACGCGAAGACGTCGTAGCTAGATGTGAGCCCTACTTGCCAAAGAATACTCAAGCAACATCAATGCACTATATAAGCGTCTCTTCGAGGCGCTCGCCAGCCCAACGCCTATGCCGCATATACTGAAAATTCAGAAGGCGGTCGATACCCGCGTCGGCGAGGCGATCGTACGCGGGTTCTGGCCATACGACCCTCCTATTCCACCGGAGGGGATGTCCCGATCATTGTTGAAAAAGGAGGAGCGGCGTTGCTCGCCTTGAGCCGTTAGGCTCGGGGTGCTGATTCCACGAAAGGAAGCAACGCCATGCAGGAACATACCACATCGACCGCGATTC
>Ga0194120_10003404_pt1 | contig 25936 bp, 23 predicted proteins | sample TA2MahCa65mmetaG_FD_148642 | JGI IMG/M metagenome (GOLD analysis project Ga0194120, IMG submission 148642) | Freshwater microbial communities from Lake Tanganyika, Tanzania - TA2015019 Mahale Deep Cast 65m | ecosystem: Environmental > Aquatic > Freshwater > Lake | place: Tanzania: Lake... | reverse complement strand
TAATGTTTCCAGTTGCTTCGAATTCTCCATATTCATTCTCAGTTTTTTCCATAATACCTTTTTCATCGTGAGTTTTAGTTCCGACTCCATATAGTGTCATTATATTTTTAGAACCAGTATCTCCTATAACTATCTTATCGTTGTCATATAATTCTCTTAATTTTTGTAATGTAATAGCGTCTTTAATTAGATCCTCTAAATGTTGTATTCCTTTATTTTTCTTATCTCTCAGTTGTTGTTTGATCTTATCTTTTTCTTCATCGGGAAGCTTCTTATAAGCTTCTGCTAACTCTTTCTTTTTCTTCTTAGCTAACAATGCATTCTCTTCCTTTTTCTGCTGTTTATTGATATCTATTTGTTTTTTGATTTCAGATATTTCTTTATCAGTTTTATCTTGGAACATTTGTCTCATTGCTATACTAGCATCTACCATTCGTTTCGATTTTTCTTGTTTGTTAATAAGTTCATCTTTATGTATGTAAATAATAGATACTTTATAGCCATTAGTATTAATAGAAAAATTAAATGTATAATCATCTTTATAATTATCTTCAATATTAAAAAACATATCCCAAATTTGTCTATGTGTCATATTATTAGATTCTGATCTTGGTAACATATAATTAAATATATCTTTGAGAGCAAAAGTATCAATAGGAACGGATATAGTTGATAAATTTGTTCTAATAGGCATACATTGAAACATTTTCTTATTTTGTTTTTCTAATATAGATACCATTTTCATCATTGCAACAATATAATGATTAGAATTAATAGAAATATTTTCAACATGTGTTAATTTTGATTTTATTTTAGGTAATAACATATTAAGTTCTTTAATAAATTTAAAATATTTCTTATCAGATTTGAATGTGCATTCCATAATATCTTTTTTTACTTGAACTAATTCTTCTTTAATTTGTTCATTATTTTCGTCTTCTAAATCTTTTTTATTATAATAATTTATTCGATCTGATTCCGACATTTTTAAAATTTCCTCTTTAGAAGCGATACATTCTTTCTTAATAAATACACAGTTAACATGAGGATGATATTGTTCATATTGAATCTTGCGACAAAACAGAAATATCCAAGTAGAATTTTTTTATTGACTAACCTTACTAGTTATTGAAATTATATCTTCTTTATTTTCACCTTCATCATCGCTATAATAACCATTATCTTCAATATAATGTAAATCAGATGTATTACTTAGTTCTTTGGATGACTCAGATTGTGAAACACTATTAGAGATACTTGCTAGATCATCAGAAATCTCTTCAGATGATCTTTCATTAGGAATATAATTATTTAATTTATTGGTGATATCAGTAATCAATTTATTTTGATTTTGAATAACGGTGTCTATATTTTTCATATTGTTATTGATTTCTGTTTTGAGTTTATCTAATCTTGAAATATCATCCTTCAATATTTTGAATTCATTAACACTAAGTTCTATTTTGTGTTTAATAGAATTAGTAATTTTGTAATTGATAGCAATAGCGTATTTAATTAACATAGTTTTTAATTCTGTTTTAGAATGATCATCTTTGATCAATCCATTAATATAACTAATTAATCGTAATGCATAATTTAATAATGCAAAATTAAATTGATCAATCATTTCAATGCAATGATTTCTTTTATTAATGTCAGTTATTTTTTGTAATTCGTCTTTTAGATGAAGTTTTTGAAAATCAGAAATAGATTTATATAATTTCATAACCAATTCTATATTTCCCATAAGAGGTGATTCTAAATGATTTAATAGAGTTATGGTATTATTAACAACTTTGCAAACATAATTTTCTATGACAGGTTTAGGAAATGTAATATCAATACTTGGCAAAAAATCATGAACATTTGATAAATATTTAATTAATTCTCTAGTATCAAAACTTCCTAAAATTCGTCTATTGTCAGAAATGATAAATTTATGTTCTGGATCAACGAAATTAATTGTAATAATAGACTTTTTGGGTTCCATTATAGTGGGTTTAACAAAATTATTATTATTATGTCTTATTGGAAGCATTATATTATGAATCAAGAAAAAATGAAAACTAATATATCTTAAATAATACTTCATTCATATTGAATAAAATGAACCAAAACAAAATAACAATAGATAAAGAATATCTTGAGACTTTCCTCGAAAAAACTAAAATCGATTTTGATGTTTTAATTATACATGAACCAGATATAATAAATATAGAACCTATATTACTTTTGAAAATAGAAGATCGAGATATTATCTATGAATGGCAATGGTATCCTAGAATGACAAGATTAGATGTTTTAGATTACAATAATTCTTTTTATAATTGAATCAAATAAATTCAATTATAATAACAAATTAAAATATCTACTTAGATTTGGACTTGGATTTCTTAGTAGATGCCGATTTCTTCTCAGTCTTTGCAGGCTTATCAGATGATTTAGATTTCTTGGCTGATTTCTTTTCAGAGCCCTTAGATGAAGACGAAGCTTTCTTTTCAGACTTCTCAGTCTTACCAGACTTGCTAGACTTGCTAGACTTGCTAGACTTGCTGGATTTGCTTGTTTTTCCAGACTTACTTGATTTTCCAGACTTTGTCTTTTTCTTGCCTCCTTCCTGTTCTTCCTCTTCAGGAACTTCTCTGTAGTTGAGCAAGTGTTTATAGTCATTTTCAGAAGTAGCCTTCTTAACTACATTGTTAAACTTGTAGGTGATTGTTCGATCACCTCCAATTTCAAGTTCAACTGGCTTGTCAAGAGATACTCTCTCACCAGTATACCAATATTCCTTGCATCGGCTTCCTCGTGTGCATTCTCGGATACCAAAGCTGATCTTTCCCTTCAACTTGGCGTTGTTTCTCTTGAACAACTTATAAATTCCTGTCAAAGCTTTGCATGCGGCTTGCTTTGGCTTATGTCCACAATATCGCCCCTGTAGAACAACTTCAGATGCTGGGGAAGTGTATATAGCTTTGAATGATCGTCTATGAGTCTCAGGCTTGTCCTTAACTACTTTCTTTTCAGATTTCGCTGATTTGGCTGACTTTTGAGGCTTTTCGGATTTACTAGATCGTTGGGCTTTTCCTGTCTCTTTTGGCATTTATACTAAAAAGCTATATTATATTTTTTATATTTTGGACGCACTCTTAAAAAATCTAGCCGAGATTCACATGCTTGATAACATTAATTACGCGGTTTATAATTATTACTCTTATATACAAATTTATAATATTTATTTTTTGAATGTTGATTATATTGCTATAATTTATATTTTCAAAAACGCAGTTTTAGGAATTAATAGGAAAAATTATTAAACAATTTTATTATATTAGTTTATAAGAGAGAAAATAAATGGACTTGACAATAAAGGATTTTGTTCTTGGATTCATAAATAGAGAATATAAAAAACGATCTGATATTATAGTTAATTTGATAGATCATATTGAAAAACTAAATACATATTATATTCTAAATGATATTGAACGAAAAAAAAATCTAAAATCTATAGACAGTATTACGAAATCATTAAATAATTGTTATTGTGAAAGAATGGTTTCAATGCAAAATGATGCAATTGTTGTTTCAGATACTAAATCAGAAACAATAGCTATATTTGGAAAAGACATTCTAGAAAAAGAAGCCGATTCTGATAAAAATACTTCAGTCAATAATTTAGATATCAATTTGAATGACAAATTATCATCATTGATTCCTATTCAATCTGGGATTAATCAACAAACATTTGAAAAAATTATTAGTATGTCAAATATACTTTATAAAAATGAAGTTAGTGGTATTCAATTAGATGAATTTACTACAATAGACAGTAAAATTACAGATATTATATTCGATATTGGTTGTAGTAAATTAAGTGATATATTATCATTATATTGTGATATGCCAATTAATCTTATCAAATTTGATGAATCAGAATTATATGATATCATCAATAATTTGTTTGTTCCTGTTAAAATTATCAAACTAAATAAAACATGTAAGAAAAATTCAATTCGATTAACCAAAGAAACAAATATTGACGAACGATATGATGTCTTATTAGAAAATTTTTATCGAATAGATCTTGAGATTAATGCATTTAATGTTCAATTATCATTAATAATTTTTGGATATTTTAAAATAGATTGTGTGAATGCACATATTAGACTATCAAAGATAACTAATCAATATATATACAATAAAAGAAAGGATCTGATTACAATTTCTGAAAATTCAAACAAAGTTAATAATAAAAAATTTCATATTATTCCAATTGATTTCAAAAGAATGTATATTAGAAGTATGACTATTGGAGAATTATTACATTTGAATACCAAAACGTTTGTCACACAAATAATATTAGATTATGATTTGTATAAATCATATTCTTCAATGGGAAATCCAAAAATGTTATTAAATGAATTTATTAATGGAAAAAAATTAATGACTAAATTTAAAATTATCAAATTATTATTGTTAAGTTCAAATCCTGATAATATCAATTATGCTGGAATACTATTTGGATTCACCAAAGAACAAAAACATAATTCTGTTATCATGGCTGATATTTTTTATAAGAACCTAAATTATCAATTACAATCCAAGATACACAAAACAGATATCAATATCAAAATCGAAATAGAAAAATTAAATAATTTAGATACTGATGATATTGATCTTAAGAAACAAATTTTGATGAACAAGAATATGCCCCAGAAAATTAAAAAACTTGCTTTAGAAAAAGTGAACGAGATGAAATCTGGAAATAGTGAATATTATAAACAATTGACTTATGTTAAAACACTCATTGATTTTCCTTGGATAGGTGAAAACGATGGAGATATATTCTCTTTCTACAAAGATGATATTGACAAATGGAAAGATATTATGGAACAAACATATGGCAAATTAAATGATCGAGTTTATGGACACAAAGAATCCAAAGATGTTATTGTAGAATTGTTGGGTAAATGGTTTAGTAATAATATGAGTCAGGGAAAATCTCTTGCATTATGTGGACCACCTGGAACTGGAAAAAGTTTATTGTGTATGAAACTTGGAGAAGCATTAGGAATACCATGTGTAAAAATAAATTTAGGTGGCATGGAAGATTCGTCAATATTATGTGGACATGGAATTACTTATAGTTCAAGTGTTCCAGGACTTATTGTCAAGAAAATGGTTGAAGCAGGAAAACCAAGATGCATATTTTATTTTGACGAATTAGATAAAACGGCATATCATCATGGGAGGAATGAAATATTTGATGTATTGATTCATGTCACTGACTCAACAACAAATAAAGAATTTAATGATAAGTTCTTTCAAGATCTATCCTTCGATTTAAGTAAAGTATTATTTGTATTCTCATTTAATGATAAAAACAAAATAGATCCAATTTTACTAGACAGAATGGAAATAGTTAAAGTTGATGCCTATACCATAGAAGATAAAATTAATGTCACCAATCAGTTCTTACTAAAAGAATTACAAATAGACACTGGATTAGAGAAATATAATATTACCATGTCAAATGAAAATATTATTTATTTAATAGAAACATATACACATGAAGCAGGAGTGAGATCGTTAAGGAGAAAAATAGAAAATATTTTATTAAAACTTAATAAAGATCGTATTTTCATGAACGGATTATTTGCCAAAACCAGAGATATCAAAGATATCGAAATCACTAAAGAATTAATTGACAAATATTTAGTCAAACCAATGATATTAGTTAAGAAAGTTCATCAAATTTCAGAAATTGGTATTACTAATGCACTCTATGCTACTACAGGAGGTGATGGAGGAATCATTCCAATTTGTATGTATCAGAATAAAGCTGGAAAATTTAGATTGAAATTAACAGGCAAATTAGGAAAGGTTATGAAAGAAAGTATTGATTTTAGTTTTACAGTGGCAATCAATATGATCAAACAAAAATTCGTTGATACATTCTTTAATAAATATAAATCTGGTTTGCATATTCATTTAAGTGATGCCTCAACTTCAAAAGATGGTCCAAGTGGAGGAGGTGTTTTTTGTTTATGTTTTATCTCATGTATTTTGGGCAAGAGAATTAAAAATGATTTTAGTATGACTGGAGAACTAGATCGAGACGGAAATATCACCGCTATTGGAGGATTAAATTACAAACTTGAAGGATGTAAGAAAAGTGGAGTCAAATTTGTTTTTATTCCCAAAGAAAATGAAAAAGATGTTAATGATATTGTTTCAAAAAATAAAAATTTATTCGATGATGGTTTCAAATATAAATTGATTGATAACATTCGTCAAGTATTAGATTATGCATTGATAGAATCAGATGGTGTGATAGATACAGAAATCACTTATGAGAAAACATGTGATGCCAATAAATATTTAAGTGAGATGAAACATGATAATACTGTCAAGAAAATAATCGAGATATCTAGTGAGAGTGAAGAAGAATCAGAGAGTGTAGAAGATAGTAGTTCGAGTAATTCTTCTAATGAAACTAAATAGTGAAATTTTGATAGAATGATATACCTCTCAATATAATCTTCTCATATTATATTATGGAGCCAATTCAAATTATCATGAATAATTTTGACGAATTATATCTCAAACAAGCACTTACCACATATAAACATGATCATATTTTTTCCAAAGATCTACAAAATATGTGGTGGAATAAATATGCAGATAGACGATTTCAAAATACTTTATATAAAAAAATTAGTATATATTTGTGTAATCATAATAAGAATAAATTTTGTGATATTGGATCAGCAAATTATAATCTGTTATGTAAAGAATTTCTGGATCCAAGTATAGAATATACTCAAGTAGAACCAATCTACGATAATTTCAATAATGACAAACCATTAAAATGTTTCGTTAAAGAAATACGAGAAAAATATCCAGAATATCATAAATATTTTGATATAATTTCGGAATTTGGAGTTTTAGGATTTATGGGAATATCTTTTAGTTGGTCAGATGATGAAATACAGAAACATATCGAAAATATAAGTTTTATACTGAAAGATGATGGTATATATATTTTACAAATAAGTAAAGGATATTTTGATAATGATAGAATTATAAATTTTGTATTAAAATATTTCAGACAAGTTTCTTTCTTTGAATATGATAGATGTGTTCAAGTTAGAATAGATTCAAAAAGTCGTCCTATGATGAGAAAAAATGATCAACATAGATTTTATTTTCTGAGAAAAATTTGAAATCTAATATTATTATATGTCATATGAATTAGTTTACAATTCTGATGAACTTGCTGAAATAGAATCATATAAAAAAACAATTAATTGTTGAAAAAAAGTTATATAAATTTGATCCTTTTGAGAATAGTAAAGAAAAACAACGATTTAATAATCAATTACAAGAATTGAATAATAAAATTCATGAAGTTGAATGTAAAGCACGAGCAAGAATACAATTAGAACTTAGGAATAAACAAATCAAATATATTCAAAAAATAAATAGTCTTGAAAAATATTATCATGAACTAATAAAAGTTGAAATATCATAATATCTAACATTCCTTATTAATTTTATTAAACTCTTCCAAACATGGAAGCACTATTAGAGAGAGTTCGTTATGCTATCGATGATCTGCCTGAAGAGCACCGAGAGAATGTTTTGGCGCTTGGTGGCACCGTGCATGTAGTTGTTCGTGTTATGGTCGATGAAGAAACTCACCAATTTCGAGCTGTTGAGATCAGGTTTTCTCGTCCTCTTAATGACGAAGAGCACAAAGAGCAAGAGTAACATAAAAAGATTGAGTAGCTTAAACTTTTTCAAAATATCTCATTTCGAAAAAGTTGAAACAACATAACTAAGTTATGTTATTATAACTTTTTTGAAACAAGTTTCAAAAAAAGTTGAAACAATTAGATGTCTAATTATTTCGATATATTAAAACATATTTATAATATCCATGTTTCACAAACATGTTTTACATGCCATTAAGTCTATTCATATTATTCCCAAATATATTAGAAGATCTAATAATATGATAACCTCTGGTCAAGAGCCAAAAAATAAATCTTTGATTAGATTTATGCAATATACCACAGGTTGTATGATTTTTGGAACTAATACATATAATTTTCTACATGGATCAGGTGTATGTGAGAGAGGAAGAGTAGGAATTCTCAAAGCACCTCAAGAAAAATATTATGCTATTAGAAATCCAACTCGTGATATCAATTATGATTTGAAAATATTCATGATCATTATGTTGAAAAGTGGTATTTATGGTTTTCTATGGTTCGTTCCATATATCCAAATATTTTTTGATCATAATGCACCATTTTATCCATGTTGGAGTCAAAAAATGACATAAAAACTAATATTATTTTATGATTATGCAAAAGTATCTCACTTTCGATGATGTTGGTCTAATTCCAAAGTTCAATACAATCAAATCTCGTTTAGACACTGATATTTCAGTCACCATAGATAATGTTCAATATAGTTCACCATTTGTTCCCGCCAATATGAACACTGTTATTGGAACAGAGATGGCTGATATATTAGATAATCAGAATAATATGATTATTTATCATAGATTTTGTCATATTACAGAAAAACTAAGAATTCTTAAAAAATATAAAAATGTGTATATGTCGTGCGGAATTAGTGATGATGAAAAAAAAGATATTGATACATTACTAGAGAATGGATGCACGCGGTTTTGTATTGATGTTGCCCATGGTCATTGTCAACAAGTTGGAGATTTAATAAGTTATCTAAAACAAAAATGTCCAACAAGTTCTATTATTGCAGGCAATGTATGCACTTTCGAAGGATACACATATTTAGCCAGAAAAGGAGCTTCTATTATCAAGGTTGGTATTGGAGGAGGTTCTATTTGCACCACCAGATTGAAAACAAGTTTTGGCATTCCTCAGTTGTCGGCAATTATGTTATGTTCTAAAGCCAAATTAGAATTACAAAAAGAGAATATTCAAACTTGGATGATATCAGATGGAGGAATTAATAATCCAAGAGACGCTGTTATCGCTATTGCCAATGGAGCTGATATGTGTATGATGGGTTCTAAATTTGCGAGAACTTTTGAGAGTGCAGGAACAAAATATATTAATAAAGAAAACGAATATTATTATTTGCAGGGATCAAATAACAAATATTATTATGATATTGGTTATGAAACATTTAAATTTGATTTTAGGAATGATACTATGTATAGTCACTATAAAGGTCAAGCAAGTTTAAGTTTTATGCAGGATTATTATGGCGATACTAAAAATCGAGTAGCTGAAGGTGAAGATTTTTATGTTAAAGTTACGATATCATGTAAAGATGTTCTTAATGAATATTGTGGTAGTTTGAGAAGTGCTTTAACTTACAATGGTTCTCAAAATATAAAAGAATTTATGTATCATATTGATATGTTTGAATCTACTTCTAGTTATATGATAGAAAGTGGCACCAGAAAAAATTGAAAAAATATATCTTATTAATCTTTATTTATCTATTTCAAAATACAACTTTGTTGCCCAGAATCAGTAGCTATATCAAGCCTCTGATTCAGAAAGTTCAAGCTTTTCCCATAAGTAAACATGTTACAGATTCGTATAACATGTTTATAACCAAAACAAAACCTTTGTATGAAAACGCTATAGAATATGTTTCTAACATAGATAAAAATAAGGCGAAACAAATATATTTAGTTAGCGGATTACTGGCATCAAATTTAGTATACTCAGCAAATGTATATCATTATTTATATGGATCAGGAACACATAAGACACATATGAAAGGATTTCAAAGTATGTTTGCTGATACATCTGGAGTAAAATGTTATTCAACAATACAAGAAGATGCAGGTGATACATTTAAGATTATGTTAACCTTTATAAATATTGGAATTAAAAGTTCAATATATGGATTTATATCACCAGTTCTTTGGATAGAAATAATTTTGGGACACAATTCACCCTATTATTTTAATTGGCAACAAAAACCTTGATACATCAAGTTTTTTATTGATATTGCAAATAGTTGCAATTGTCAACAACGAATAAGTAATTTATTTATATCAGATTGAACTCTTTGAATATCTTTCATTATCTTAATTTGTTCTTTGATGTTTGATATCTCTGATAAAGTTTCATTATAATAACGAACCAAATTTATTTTATCAGTGATTTCGTCTCGTTTTATTCCAAATTTTTTCATCCTCTCTAATATTTTTTGAGTAATATAATGCACACTAATCTGTTCATCTATTTTTTTAACGGTTAATTCTGTTAAATTGTCATCAATTAGAATATATTTGAATGGTTCAATAATTTTTTGAATTTTAACAATAGTTAATTCAGAAATATGAAATACTTGAGATATATTCTTTTTAGTCAATGATTTAAGATCATATATCTCGCCCATTAAATATATACTTGCTGCCGCCAAAGAAAATGGAGTATGTTTTGAAGCAATATTTAGTTTATACAAATTTTTAGAAATTTTCAATGCTTCATTAGCATATATTGTTTTAATTCCTAATACATCACAATATCGTTGAATAAATTGTTCAGGTTTACTTGTTCCAATTTTGACACTTATATTTTGTTCTCTCAATATTTTCAATAAACTTTTGTATCCTTTGTTAAGTTCGCTTTCAGTAATTCCATATAGAGAAGCAATTTCTGATACAGTTCTTGATTCTCGATTTCTAACACATGCGATAAATAGACACGAAGCACTAACACCGATTCTATTTAATCCTCGGATAATAATAAAATGTCCAGAATGTTTTCCTGTTTCATGTTTTGAATCAGTAACCATTTTATACAAAATTTTGGCATCATCTTCTACATTCTTTAAGATATTTGCCTTAACACAAATATCATGAATTTTTTTAAATTCATTATTTAAAGTTCTTTCTTTGTATGGCATAGAAGTCCAATGATGAAGAATTTTTATTCTATTATAATTCGATCCTGAAATTGTTGTTCCTAGTGATGATTGGGGAAGTAAAACATTGATAGGTATACCACATCTCGGCACATCCTCTTCGTGACATTGTTTCCATTCATTACTAGTATCTATAATTGTGTCCAAAACCTGTCCACAATTATTACAAACGAAATTTCCAAAAGTATAATCCTCAATAATAGAGTCACTACCGCATGAGTTGCAAGTGTTGGAATTATCAGAATAATCTTCAGAATGTTTTTCCGAATTACTATATTCCAAATCCATATTCATTAGTTTTGAAATATCGTAATTATTCTCATTATTTATAATTCCAATTTTTAACTTGCTTTTTCCGAGTATCTTGCTTTTTTCTTTACTCGAACTAAAATAGGCAGTCATCTATAATATACTATATATAGAAAAAAAATATGGAGATTATTTTTCAACTTTTTACGCGAGGATGCCCGTGGGCGCGCGGAGCACGCGAGATAAGTCTCGCTTTAGCGAGACTTATCCGCTTAAAATAAAACTTCGTTTTATTTTTCGCATTGGATCCTTATTTTGAAAAATCAGAGATTTTTCAAAATAAGGATAACGAGAGAATCAGGGTTCCAAAATATAGTTCGAGGCGTTTGACAACCCCAGCGTCATACTCTCTTTGTATAATTATAATGTCCAATCTATATTGTCCATCTTCCATTTTATCAATAGTTTATTAATTTTTCCAAAATGATCATAAGAATTGAAGGATGGATATTCTTTCAATTGTTTTTCCGCAGAAAGAGGAGATGGATGAGAACTAATAATAGCTTCGTGTTTATCTAAATCTATCAATTTCATTTTCTCTAATGCATCACTTCCCCAAAAGACAAAAACAACATGTTCCTTATTATCTGAAATATATTTGATAATTTCATCAGTGAACCATTTCCAAATTATTCTATGACAATTTTTATTACTTGCACCATCAAGCACAGTTAAAGCAGAATTCAATAATAAACATCCTTGTTTTGCCCAATTCTCTAAATTACCCGATTTAGGTTTTTTTGGAATGTGTTTATACTTCAATAAATTTCCATAAATATTTTTCAAAGATGGAGGAATGTCAATATCAACAGGAACAGAAAAAGATAATCCCATTGCTTGTGGAACCATGATAGTATCATATGTTTCGTGATTAAAATATGGATCTTGTCCTAGAATAACAACTTTGACATCATCGAATGAAGTTAATAAGAATGCATTAAAAAGATAATTTGGATATGGATATAAATTTTTATCCATATCTTCAGTTAATCGTTTATTTATTAATGATATTTTCTTATTTTCGAATAATGTTTCAAAAATAGGCTTCCATGATTTATTATATCTAAGAGTTGTAATATCTACTTTACCATCAGGGAATCTTTTTTTCCAATCTTTCGATTCAGAATACCTAGCTTTGGAGAGAGACATGTTTATATTATATATAATATTTGATAATATCATTGTATTTTTCAATTTTTTAATATAAAAAATTGAAAATATAATAGTTAATTATATTATGCCAACAAAAAGCAAATCAATTATGGTTAAATCAAAATCAAAGTCAAAGAAGGATGAGGATGATGATGCAGAATCCAATAATAATACTGAATTAACTATTGACGATCAATTTAGATTGGCAGATTTATATTTCAATCAAAAAAATTATATGTTTAGACACTTATATGATTCATATAATAAGTTCATCGAAGAAGATGTGAAAAATTTTCTAGAATTAGGTGATCATATTTTTACTGAAAGTATGACAACAACAACTTATTATAAATATAGATTTAAATATGAAAATGTCAGAGTTGAAGAACCCGTTCTTAGCAATGGTGTTGAACCAATGTTTCCCGCATATGCGAGGCGAAATAGACAAACTTATTCAATCAAAATAATTGCTGATGTGACTCAATATCAGGAGATTATTGATATTGCTTCAGAAAAGAAGACAACGAATAGAATTGGAACAACGGCAAAAGATTATCATGTTGCCACAATTCCATTAATGGTTAGATCGAAATGGTGTGCGTTGATAACTCATAAAGATTCACAATCATCGGAATGTGAATATGATCCCGGAGGATATTTTATTGTCAATGGAAATGAAAAAGTTGTGATTTCACAAGATCGAATGGTTGAAAATAAACCATTAGTCTTTATCAAAAAAGATTCAGGAACTATTTCTCATGTTGTTCAAGTTAACTCTAGATCATATGACAAAAATGGAATTATTCAAGTTCTAATGATCAGATTAAGAAAGAACAAAATATTAACTTTACGAGTTCCTATATTGAATGAAATTAATGTTTGTGTTATGTTCAGAGCATTGGGATTTGTGTCAGATAAACAAATTATTGGATTGATTACACACGATGATTGCGATAATGATATGATTGATTTAGTGAGATTAACACTAGATGCATGTAAGAATGAAAAAGGTAATAGAATATTGACAGAAGAAAATGCTATTGATTATTTAATTCCCAAAATGAGAATCATTAAAAAGTATAGTCAAACAGATCAGGATGTTGCATTAGTTCAGAAGAGAATGCATCTTAAGAATTTGTTAGAATATAATTTTTTGCCTCATGTTGAGGGAGGAATTCGAAAGAAGGCATATTATCTTGGATATATGATTAATAGATTATTGCGAGTTTATCTTAAGAGATTGAAACTTGATGATCGAGATTCATATGTCAACAAGAGAATTGATCTTCCAGGAGATTTAATGTTCGAATTATACAAACAACAAGACAAAAAAATGTTAGGTGATTGTAAGAAGTATTTTGATACCAGAAACAAAGATCATGATACACCTGTCTATGTTATCCAGAATATCAAGCCAAATACAATTGAACAGGGTTTTAAGGCTTCTCTATCAACAGGATATTGGATTAGGAAACAAGGTGTGGCACAAATGCTTCAACGATTAACTTATATTCAAACAATTTCATTTTTGAGAAGAGTAGATGCACCTGGTGGTGATAACTCAAGTATGAAGTTGACTAATCCAAGACATTTGCACCCGTCATCCGTTGGATTTTTAGATCCTGGACAAACACCAGAACACGCCAAAGTAGGATTGACCAAACATTTGTCAATTATTGCTAGTATCACGATTATGTCTCGAGATCAATATTCTTTGGTTAAGGATTATTTATACAAGAACACAACTAGTGTTTTGACAATACCTATTTCAGATTTACGAAATTGGAATATATACAAAGTATTGTTAAATGGTGATTGGATTGGGATTACTGAAAAATATGTTGAATTAGAACAAGAAATGGTTTCATTAAAATTGTCAGGATTTTTTGATCAGAAAAATGTATCTATTGTTGCTGATCATGAAGAAGGTGAAATACGAATCTATTGTGATAGTGGAAGATTATACAGACCAATATTACGAGTTGAGGATAATCAAGTATTATTGACTAAAAAACAAATAGATTCTATTTCATTAAATAGAACCGATAAGGCAACAAAAGTGACAGGATTAGATGAATTTACTTTGAAATACAAAGATGCGGTGGAATATATTTGTATGGAATTACAACCGTATATTATGATTGCACACAAGATTAAATTAGTTGAAAAAGCACGAAATGCTATGATTAAATCTTTAGAGATGAAACCAAAACCAGTGACAAATAGATATGATGAAATGTCATATGTAAAATATACTCATTGTGAGATACATCCATCATTGTTGTTAGGTGAAATTTTGACGAATGTATCATTTTTAGAATATATGCATGGACCAAGAGTTATGTTTTCATATGCACAAGGTAGACAAGCCATGGGAATATACACAACTAATTATCGAGATAGGCTGGATATTAGTTTTGTATTATACCATCCACAAAGACCTATTGTTTCAACAAGAACGGCTAAATATACAAATGCCGAAATACTTCCTGCGGGGGAGAATGCGATTGTGGCAATTGCTTGCTATACGGGGTTAAGATTTGGCTCCTGTCGTGTCTAAATACACGGCAAGTCGATGTGTGATCGGCAACGCTATTAAATTGCGGGGACATCCTGATTTAAAGATACTGCTATACATTTCTATTATTAATGTTAAAACGAGACAATCCAATATGTATTAAATGTGGTGGTGATAAACGCGAAAAGGGTAATGGTTTTACAAAGGAAGGTATTTGTAAATTATGTCTAAATGCAAGATCAAGACAATACAAAGCAAATCATAAAGAAGAAATTAGTAGATATAACAAATTATACAAAGAAGAGAACAAAGAAGAAATCAGTAAATATAATGCTAGATACACTCAGGAGAATGGAAAAAAAATTCAGGCGAGAGTGAAGGAAAGGGAAGCAACTATTCCAGCATTCAAAATACGAAAGGCTGTAGCAAGGCGTATCGGAAATGCATTAGGAGGAATGAAAACTGGATGGAAAAGTGCTGTATCTATTGAACTTCTAGGATGTTCGCCTAATTTTTGCAGGAAATGGTTAGAATTTCAATTTACTGAAGAAATGACATTTAATAATCATGGAAAAGTATGGCATATTGACCATATTGTTCCATGTAGTCGTTTTGATCTAGAAGATGAAGATGAACAACGAAGATGTTTTAATTGGACAAATTTACAACCATTATTAAAATATGATAATTGGTCAAAAGGTGATAAACTATCGAAAAAAGATATTAATAAGAACAAAGAAACATTGGATAAACTACCAAAAATAATTAAATTTGATAGAAATAAGTATCTTTAAGAGATCCTTGACAACTAAGTTGTAGTAGTGATACTATGATGGCTTCAGTGAAAAATTGAAGGTATAGTAAAATCGTCAAGGTGAAGGACAATCCGCCAGCGAGTATCTCTTATGAATTATGGGAGATACAGCATCAACGAGTAGACAGTAGCGGGCTAATACATGATATTGGCTCAAGGTATACTCTAATCCTACTAGTAATAGTAATCAAATGTAAGTATTAGGTAATCACATTTGTATCACCCAACAAATATAATCAATAAAATAATATAATTGATACAATTACCTAGTAACCTAGTTTGATGCAGTTTTGACATATGTTATGATGACAAATGTCGATGCTGTGGCACTTTTAAACGCAAATCAAGAGGACTCGATTATACTCAATCGTACGGCGATCGAAAATGGCAAGTTTATGGCGGCGTATTACAAGAAGTATATGGTGTCAGTTCAGAAGAATCAATCAACATCTCAAGATGATGTTTTAACAAAGCCAGATCCAACGAAGATAGTAAATTTAAGACATGGATCATATGACAAACTCAATGAGAAAGGATATGTTCCTGAAGAGATCAAAGTAGAGAATGGAGATGTTATATTTGGGAAAATTACACCAGTCGTTGATATTGGTGCTTCAGGAAAACCATATCGAGACAGTTCGGAAGTATATCGTATGGGAGTTCTAGGAGTTATAGATAGACTACATATTGATATACAGAATCAAGATGGATTTTTAACAAGAGAAGCATTAATCAGATCAGAAAGAGTTCCAAAAATAGGAGATAAATATGCCAGTTTATGGGGACAAAAAGGAACAATTGGACTTATTTTGTCTCGTGAGGATATGCCATTTACTAAAGAAGGACTCATACCTGATCTTATTATTAATCCAAATTGTATTCCAAGTAGAATGACAATGGGACAACTAGTTCATTGTCTATTTGGAAAAGCATCTGTCTTGGAAGGAACAGATGCTGATGGAACACCGTTCAGTGAAACAGACCCTGAACAAGTTCAAGAATTATTAAAGAAACATGGATACGATGTTATGGGAGACGAATATTTGTATAATGGTATGACAGGGGAGAAAATGAAAGTCAAAATATTTATTGGTCCAACATTTTATCAGAGACTAAAGCATCTAACGGACGATAAAATTCATTGTATTTTATCAACGGGGCATGAAGTTTTGACACAAAATGGATGGAAATTTTCAAAAGATTTAACAATGGACGATAAGATAGCATGTTTAAACAATGAAAAATTAGTATACGAGAAACCAATCAAGATATTGAGATATCCAAATTTCGAAGGTAAAATGTATCATATTAAAACTCAACAAATAGATCTAACTGTGACAATGGAACATAGAATGTGGGTTGACAGACGAAGAGGAGCTAAGTCTACATGGGGACAATATGATTTCGAATTAGCCAAAGATATTGTTGGAAAACACAGAAAGTATAAGAAAGATGCTGAATGGGAAGCACATGATTATCAATTTGTATTACCCAAGGTTAAATCAAATAAAGGTATAGTATTTTCAGAAATAAAATTTAATATGGATGCATGGCTAAAGTTTTTTGGACTTTGGATAGCTGAAGGTTGCGTGACTAATACTGAAAATTCACGAGAAAACCACAGATATACGATATCTCTTTGTGTTCATAAAGATAGAATTAAGGAAATGATAGATGATGTCATGAAAAAACTAGATTATAAATATTCGGTTAATAATGATGTATTAGTTGTTCATAATTTCCAACTATGGCACTATCTCAAGGCTTTCAGTCTTAGAGCCCAAAATAAATACCTACCTGATTGGGTATGGAAGTTAAGCCAAAGACAATGTAGGATATTATTAGAACATATGATTATGGGAGATGGATGTTATTCTAAGAATGGAACATCTACTATGTATTATACAACATCATTAAAACTTGTTGATGATGTTATGAAATTAGCATTACATTGTGGGTGGTCGGCAAACAATTCTTTGCATATCAAAGCAGGAACAACAAATATTATTAGACACAAACCAGTTACAAACAATTACAATGTTTGGCGTCTAGCTATCATTAAAACCAAAAATTATCCCGCAGTAAATCATGGACATTGTCATGAACAAACGGAACAAAATGGACAAGTTGAAGAAATCATAGATGTCGAAGAAGAGGTTTTTTGTTTGCAAGTTCCCAGTGAAGTGTTCTACATCAGATGTAATGGCAAAGCCTGTTGGACAGGAAATTCGCGTCCAAGAGGACCAAAAACATCCCTGACCAGACAAGCCCCAGAGGGACGAAGCAGAGATGGAGGACTAAGATTAGGAGAGATGGAGAGAGATTCTCTCATTGCCCATGGATTGGCACTATTTATTAAGGAGAAGTTGATGGACAATTCTGATGCATATACAACATATGTATGTGGAAAATGTGGATTATTTGCACAGAGATTTATGAAGAAGGATGATAAGACATATGCAAGTAATACAGATATATTTTACTGTAAATCATGCAGGAACTTTAATGATATTCGCAAGGTCAAGATTCCATATGCATTCAAGTTGTTTTTGCAAGAGATTACATCGATGTGTATTGCACCGCGATTAAGATTTACAGATTAAATTATTTTTATAAAATATAATGAATATTATTATTTACGGAGATTTTTATTCGGACAATAGACATGCAAATAGATATGATAATGCACAATGGAATTTTTGGAATTATATTCAGAAGAAGTCAAAATTTCCAATTTTTATTAAAGATATAACAGAAAATGTTCAATCAATATGTAATTCAAATAGTATTTTAATTGTTATATCAGGAGCTATGCCAGATATCAGTAAATTAAAACCATTCACTACTGTTTACGATTATGAAGATGTGTCATGTAGATGTTCAATACGATGTCGAGGAAATGATTTGAATTGTAGATCACGAAGAGGTTTAGAATATGTTAAAAAATTTGATCATATTATGTATCGATTTCACACATATATTACAGTTGAACAATTTAAAAATAAATCAGTTATTAAAATGCCATGGTATATTGATAATAATGTATTTTACGATCATCGTTTAGAGAAAAAATACGATATATTATTTTATGGAAATTATTGGGACAAAGCATATCCATTAAGAGCCAAATTATATAATATTCTTAAGAATCATGGTGAAATTAATTCATTAATTTTAGAACGAGATTTGACAAATAAAGATAATATGCTTACTGGAGAAAAATTATCCAAGTTGATTAATCAGTCTTGGTTAACAGTGGCTACTAAATCTATCAATAATTTATTTCTTAGAAAATATAGTGAAATTGCATTTTCGGGTTCAGTTGTTATTGGAAATTATCCTGATTTGGAACCAAGATACTTTGATAGTAATATGATATATATTGATGATCATATGACAGATGAACAAATAGTAGCTAAAATAAAAGAAGCTTTAGCTGACAAAGAAAGATTGCGAGAAATGGCGAATAATATGTATCACTTTTTTACTAATAATTTTGAATACAAAAATGGACTAGAAAGATTTGATAATTTTATTGACGATATTGTCAAGAAAAATAATTTGATATCAAATTCATAATAACTTTTTTTGAAACTTTGTTTCAAAAAAAGTTGAATAATTATCTATCTGTTAGTTAAATAAATCATATACAATATAATAAAATAATGTCTGATCGTTCTACTTGTGAAATTCGATCATTTGAAAATATATATAGTGATATTGCCGAACAATTATATAAACTGATACAACCTACTTCATTTGTTCTAAGACATCAAACAACGAGAAAGTTTTATGATCGCACCGATGTTGAACTTCGTTTAGAAATCCCATTTGAACAAAAATTTAATTTTGTTCACAATGATAATGAATTTTTTGTTATTAGACATCGATATGAAGATCAAATTGTTGGAACGGCAGAATGTTCATCTATTTACGAAAAGATTATAATAGAATCAGATAATGAAGAGAATCTGAGAAAACTTCTCACATATATGATTAATAAAATTCAAGTAGATAAATTGAAAGAACGAGAATATGTTGATATTTGGATTTATGAAGAAGGACAATTTTGGAAATTATTAAATAATCAACCGAAGAGATCATTTGATACAATTATTATTGATGACGAAATAAAGAAGTCTTTAATAACTGATATTCAAAGATTTATTAATGATAAGAAATTATTTTACGAGATGAATATTCCGTATAAGAGAAATTATTTGTTTTACGGAGTTCCTGGAACTGGAAAAACTAGTATTGCACATGCAATAGCTTCACATTTTAATTTGGATATATATGTTGCTAAATTGTCATCATTGAAAAGAACATTAGAACATTGTGTGAATGGTGTTAAAGACGGAAATATTCTATTGCTTGAAGACATAGAACATACGATCATTAATAATAAGGATTTCAAGTTGAGTGATTTATTAAATGTATTAGATGGAGTAAATAGAAAGAATTTAATAATTATTATGACAGCAAATTGCATTGATCAAATACCTAGTAAAATATTAAGACCTGGAAGAGTTGATATGAAAATTAAATTTTCATATTGTCGTAAAGCAGAAATTATTAAAATATTCAATAGATTTTGTCCAACAGAAGATGCCGAGGCATTTTATCAGTCTATTAAGAGTATTGATTCTCTAACACCTGCAATATTACAAGAATTTTTATTTAGAAAACCATTGGCTGATAAAACAGTTGGAGCATTAAAAGAATTAGTAAATTTTTCTAAAGAAAAGATGCCGAGTTATTATGGTTGATTTATCAAAAACTTTGAAACAATATAACTTTATTTTAAAGTTATATTATTATAATTTTTTTAGAAAAAGTTTCTAAAAAAATTGAAATATACAAATATTTTATAGTCATATGTATAATTATATTTCAAAAATGTCCAAATCAATTGTTCGAAACAAAAGAGGATTTCATGATTTATTTGATTTTGATGATGATACATTTTATGATGACTTTATAGATTTTGATTATAGTGTTGATTCATTAACTAAACAACAAGTTAGTGAACAATTATATTATCGAGACACCTATGATAAGATTATTGAAATACATAACGGTATGTTAGAATACGCCGAACAATTATCTAGAGAAAACCCAACCAAAGAAAACCTAATATATTATCATGAATTAAAAAGAGAGATTGAACTTTGGTTAACAACGAGGAAAGTATTTATTTATTCAACAACATAAAAAATTTGAAAATTAATCATTAACATAAATATTTACTATCATAATACTATAAATGGCTTCATCTATTATCTCATCAATATTATCGGTCAGAAAAGATTCTGACACTGTCCAAAAAACAGTATTAACCAATGTCATTCAAATGTTGCATAATAGAAAGTGGATTTCTGATAAGAATGTCAATAAATTAATTGAGGAAACTACATCGTCATTTAATGATAACCAATTGTATAAAATTCCATTAGATGTAAAACTATTAAAACTTGAAACATATGATCCAGATACACTCAAGTCAGATAAATTCGAAGACAATCTAGTCATAGTCAAAATTATTCCCCAAAAAATTACAAGTATCGGTAAATCACCAATCATTCTAGAATTTATTAATGAATATGATAAAAATCATAAATTACTAATTGTAGAAAGTATTACTGACAAACAGAAACACACTTTGGTGTCAAATAATAAATATTTAGAAATCTTTGATGAATGGTTCTTTATGTTAGACCTATTTCAATTTGTATGTTGTCCAAAATATGAAATATTAACTAAAGCAGAAACTGACGAATTATTGGAAACCAATAATTTGAAACTTAGACAAATGAAAAAAATGTATGATAGTGATAAAGCATCGTTATATTTATATCTAAAACAAAAACAAGTTGTTAAGATAATTCGAAATAGTGAAATTACCGGATTGTCTGTAGATTATAGGGTTGTGGTGCACAAAAATTAAATTTGCAACGCAAATTTAATTTTTATTAGGTTGTAATTTATTACAACCTAACAAGAATTAATTCCTGTAAATAAAAATTATTATTTTATAATTCACAATAAACTTAAATTCATGTCAAATCATATCGTTCATTACTTTTTATCAAAATTTTCATGCGTTTATTTTTATATAATATAGTTTTCGTATATTATATATGCAAAATAATATCAACCATTTAGATACTACAGCTTCGTTTCCAACAACCATGGAACCTGTTATGACTAATTTTTTTAATACTTTAGCACTAAGACAATACACATTTGATTCCAATAACCTTGCATTACAACAAGCTATGGACGAGTTGAATAATACTGAGTTTGATGGAACAACTTTGTCTAATTCTTTGTTTCGTTTACATGATTCTAAATTTGAAGAATCCAAGGAATTATTGGATTCTGGAAGACTAGACATGAATTTTAGAACAGAAAATGGAAATGATTTATTGTCATATCTATTTGCCAATGAACATAAAAAATTACTTAATTATGTTATTGAGACACACTTGGATAAATTTTATGATGAAACATTGGTTTCGTTTTTAAATTTAATGTTCAATATTCAAACAACTAAACTTGGTTCCAGTCAATTAGATTTTGTTAGTAAGATTTTATCTAAGAAACCAAAACAATTTATTAATTTTCAAGACAAACATCGAAATTCTGTTATCATGAATTTGCATTCAAATATTGGATTTGTTGAATATATATTGAAAAATAATTTTAATGTTGATTTAATGCTTCAAAATTTTGTTGGATTTAATGTTCTTATGATATGCACCAAAGAAAACAATATATTAGGACTAGTCAAACTTCTTAAATATGCCAAAACAAAATATGATAATCGAGAACTAAATACTCTAATGAATCAACAAAATAAGTCTGGAGACACTGTATTATCTATTGCATGTAGATTGAGTGATTATAAATGTGTTGAATTACTATTAAAGTTTGGATATAGTGATTTGAATATGGTTGATAATTTAGGAAATACATGTTTACATCATGCAATTGAAAGAAATCACAATACAATTCTTAAATTACTTATTCAATATGATATGAATTTGGATATCAAGAATAAATTAGGACTCAGTTTATTAACTAAAGCAATTCAAAAACAATATTATGATATTGTTTTGGAACTATTAAAACACAAAATTGATGTTAATGTTAGTGATGTTTTTGCTGTCAGTTTACTACAACATATGATCGCATTAAAATATACTAAAGAAGAAAAGGACAATCAAAAGAATAAATTAGATAGAGTTTCTCAAGCCCGTAATATTGGTGCTCCCGTAGATGCTGATACAGTATTTACCAATTTATTTATTGGATATTTTAATAAGAGTAACAATGATATTTTTACTTCTATGATTTATGAACTACTTGATAAGAATGTCAATATTAATACAACTGATATGAGAGATATGACACCTTTAACTATGGTATGTGATAATTATGATGTTGAATTATTTAATATTCTAATTAATCATCCATCATTTGATGTCAATTACAAAGACGGGAAATACTTAAGACATGTTCAAGCAATGAAAGATAAATTGATGGCTGAACTAAATGGAGATGTATGTGAATGCCCAGAGAATACAGGAATGGATGAGGAATTGTATCAGAATGCTAGAATGAGTTTTAATCCCATGATGAGGAGATTACCAACTAGACCAAATATGAATCAACAACCACTTGTTATACCAGAAGAAAAAATAAAGCATCTTGAAGCAGTTAATTATTTTGTGAAACAATTAAGTGAAAAAAAAATAAACCCGAAATTATGTAATGTAGTATAAATTTTATTACACTTGTATTATAAATCTGAAATCAGATTTATTACACTTGTATTATATTCAAAACTTTATTTGAATATAACAACTTTTTTGAAATTTCATTTCAAAAAAAGTTGAAATAAAATATATGTAATGTAGTATAACAATATATTATTCAAACATGGACTTGTTAGATTTGCTCAAATATATAGAAACCAAAAATGAGAAATATGTCACTATATATGTAGCAATTGGATCGAGTGCAAGATGTTCCATTCATCAAGACAATACTGGAATGTATAAAATTGAACCCAAATTAGAACAAGAATATCCGATGTTTATCAGAGAACTTAAAAGTAAATATCCGACTTATCCACTATACATCATTCTAATTGATCCATCATTAGAAGATCCTCCATTTGTTGTTTGTAATTCTCAGAATAAGGTTGATGATACATATTGGAAATATGAATCTGACATGTATCATTCAGACGAAACAAATATTCATGTGTGTCCATATAAAATTAGTGTATCATATGGATATTATCATAATTATAATCAGGATGTTAGAATAGATTCGTTTTTTGAAAGACTAAATGAATTGTCAATCAAACACAGATGGTTTTCTGTTTTACATGATTTTTCTGGGAAACATATAGCAAATATGGCAAAATATTATGATTCTTATTTAGGCGATCATAGAGATCATATTATTTACGGATTAGGTGTCAGAAAAGATGAACCATGTATGATAGATTTAACTTTGCCAATTTGTAATTTTTCATTTGAAAACGATGACGAATCAATTAAAGTATTTAATCCATTCTGTTATGATAATATAACAGAATTAAATAGTGTAGTCAATACTTATCGTGAGGCAAGTCATCCTGATATTAAGATTATGGAAGAACATTGTAATGAATTTATGAATTATATTAAAAAAGAAATATATGATTCAGTTCAAGTATTACGACAATTAAGATTATTAATTGATGGAAAGGATATTATCATTAATTTACAATATGAACCAGATGTAGATAAATTAATACAATATAAAAAATATCGTCAAGTATTTGATATGATCCTAAAATTGTTATTTCATAAATTAACTATGTATTTACAAACTAAATGCCATGATCCTGATGAGATGGCAAATACAATTATAGTTCAAATGATCGACGAACCAAATATATATCGATGGACAAATATAATTCAAAATATTTTAGTTTAAGTTTTTTTTATTTGAGGTTCGATTTTATTATCTTTAACTTCTCCCCAATTAGTATTGAGGACTGTTCCATTGCTCTCAACAAATGTTTTGTTCATGGCTCGCTTGACACTATCATCACCCTTATTGTATAACATTTCTTTGAACCAATCCATGAGTTTTTCGTCATCATTTTTTTTCTTTTTCATTTCAACTTCATATTCTTCATCTTCTTTTTTAATATCATGTTCTACTTTGGACCAATCTGTTTTTTTAGGATTGCTAGTTGGATAACGACTCATGATAACTAATTTGATAAATTGATTATACAATTAATAAATTAATAATTTGTAGTTTCAACTTTTTTCAAAATTTCATTTTTTCACATCGGCTATCAATCGAGAAATTTCTGATCTGAATGATATATCATTTTGTATCTCGCATGCTTTAAAACATTTATCTAATTGGATTTTGTCTAGAAAAACTCCGGAATAATTATCTACACAAGTTTTCCTACATAAATTATTCTTTCGTATGATTTCTCGAAATGAATTCAAATATTCTTCACGCGACAAAGAATCCATATGTCAAATGTTAATATATTATGATAGAAATGAGAATAAAATATATTTCTAATTTCAATTTTTTAAAAATATGATCAAGAAATATGACAATTATTTTATTCAATATGATTGAAAATATTCAATGACTCAAAATAATAAACAATATTTTGATTTTAGATGAAATCTAGATGAGAATATTGGACTGTTATTGGGTTGCAACTAGTAGCCAAAAACTTGATATTTCTTGATACTTTTATATATAAAATCCTTTATTTTTATATAGTTGAAATATATATGCTCTGATATATTACACTGAATACAATTAATTATTATGGCTAAAAGACAAGCCAGATTAAAACAATATCAACAAACTATTAAAGATCATCATAATGACATATACTGTCCAGAAGGGCAGTTAAAATATAATGAATTAGATATATCAGGACTTTATATGAACATACTTTTAATAATAAAGATAAGGTAAATTATTCAGCAGTTAATATAGATATACCTGATATTCCTACTACTAAATGTATAAAAGTAAATATGTATGTTTCAAATTCTCAACATATCATATTCCAAAATTGGTTCAATTCTGATGTAGCAATGTATAATGAAACTATAAATTTTATTAAAAATCATTTTTCAATCAGTCAATATACAGATTAT
>Ga0194120_10003400_pt1 | contig 25951 bp, 20 predicted proteins | sample TA2MahCa65mmetaG_FD_148642 | JGI IMG/M metagenome (GOLD analysis project Ga0194120, IMG submission 148642) | Freshwater microbial communities from Lake Tanganyika, Tanzania - TA2015019 Mahale Deep Cast 65m | ecosystem: Environmental > Aquatic > Freshwater > Lake | place: Tanzania: Lake... | reverse complement strand
CCGGTGAGCCAGCCGATGACGTAGAGTGTGAGGGGTGGAACAAAAGTCATAATGACTGCATGCTCGTTAGGGCAGGACAAAACGTCTGAACTATATCATTGCCGCAATTTGCGACCCATGTTCCTTGGCCCAATCGTGTTTACCGCTATTCCACTTGACCGTACGACGCTACGTTGTTCGAGTTTAGCGATGACTTTCGCTTCCTGCTCGAAGCGTTTGATGAAGCGCGGGTCGCGGGCGTAGTGTTGGGGCAGCACTTTCAGCGCCACCAACCGATCCATGCCGGGTTGGTAAGCCTTGTACACCGTCGCCATCCCGCCGAGACCGATTTGCTCGAGGATGCGGTAGGGGCCGAGGGTGGAGCCGAGGAGGTCAGGCATTGAATACTTTCTCGTTAAAGTAACGTGAACAATCAATAAGGCGCATCCTTCAACTACGCGGCAGGCCTCCTTCAACTTCACTGTGTTTCGTTCAGGATGCCTGCCGCTCTGTTCAGGATGCTTTTTGCAGAAAATGCTTATCCATATAATTGACGTTAAAGTAAGTTGTCACACCGGGCAATAACTTGTCAGGGTAATTTTCTGGCCTCTACTGAGATACTGGCGATATAGAACCAATGTGAGGCTGTGTTTAATACCTCAATTTCAAATGTTGTTCCAGAAACATTGGCAAATGTAAGCGTATTGAAGTAATCGGTGTTGCCGATATTGACTGGCCCAAAACCACCTAAGGTGTTGCCTGAAGCATCATAAAACTTTAAAAAATTGGTAATCGCCGCAGCAAAATGTACACTGATACTGGTAATTTGAACCGACTGATCATAGATAAGCCGATAGCGCGCCATTAGCGATTGATTGCCGCCGACTTCGAATCCTTTGAAGCAAACACTCACCCCGCGGAAAACTGCGGTCGGGTCTGAGCTACCGGAAGTTGAAAAGAAGCCTGTAGTGCTATCAGAGCAGCTTGACCCACTTGGATAGGTTGGCCCGCTGTCTAAAACCATGATGCTGGCAGGTTGTGCAAGTTCGCCGGGTGCGGCAGTAAAGGTAGATGTCGGGGGCGCAGGTGTTTGAGTCCGAGTGGTTGTTGGGCTTGGCGTTTTACTAGGTGTCAGCGCCACAATCGTTTGTTGCGCCGATTTGGTTTGTTGGGCAGAAAGAACTTTCGCCGCAGATGTAGCGGCAACGATTGCGCCCCGAGTTTGAGTAAGAATCTGTTGTTGGGTGGCCGCCACAAACAGGTCAAGCGTTGATGTCGGTTGTGGAGTATCGGTTGGCTTTGGGGTGCTAGTCGGTTTGCCAGCCTCGATAGTCGCTACCATTGCGACAGCGGTCAACGTGGCTTGGCCCTGAACTTGTTGATAGGCTACGGTCACCAAACTAACGACTAACCCTAAGATAACCAGTAATGCAACTGCCGCAGGCGCTCTCTGCGCCCACCGTTTTCTCTGCTCCGTCTGTTCTCGCTTCTTTAGCTCCTCACGAATGTCGTAAGTAACTTCCTCGCCGCCCTTCCCCGTCGCTGCCACACCCGCCAACTCAATCAGCCGCGTCGGGTCTGCCTTGCCCTCTGCTCCGATTGTCGCTGCAAACGTCCGCGCCAATTCACTCGCACTTGCAAATCTATCCTTGGGGTCTTTGGCGAGCGCCTTGAGAATCACCAACTCCACTGCTTCCGACAAATCCGTTTTCACTTTGCGCGGCAATGGTAATGGCTCATGAACGTGCATCAGCGCAATCGCCATCGGCGTGTCGGCCTCGAATGGCGGCTTGCCCGTCACCATCTCATACAGCATCACACCCAACGAGTACACGTCGCTCTGCGGCGTCACGGCCTTGCCAAGCGTCTGCTCCGGTGCCATATAGGCCGGTGTGCCTAACGCCGCCGAGCCGGTCATCTCCAGCGTCGACTCGATGACCTTTGCGATACCGAAGTCGGTCAGGTAGGCGTTACCCTGCTTGTCCACCAGAACATTCGACGGCTTCACATCGCGGTGGATGATGCCCTGTGAGTGAGCGTAATCCAAAGCAGAGGCGATGTCCGAGAGGAGTTTGGCGGCGTCGGGAAGGGGCAGCGGGCCATGACTGAGTATCTCCTTCACCGTCCCCGCTTGCAAGTAGCGCATCGCCAGATAAGCCGTGCCGTCCTGCTCCCCGAAGTCATACACCGGCACAATATTGCGATGTTCCAGTTTGGCGATCACTCGCGCTTCCTGTTCAAAGCGTTTCACAAAGCGCGGGTCGCGGGCATAGTGCTGGGGCAACACCTTGAGCGCCACCAACCGATCCATCCCGGGTTGGTAAGCCTTGTACACCGTCGCCATCCCGCCGAGACCGATTTGCTCGAGGATGCGATAGGGGCCGAGGGTGGAGCCAGGGAAGGCGGGCATGGGTTAGAGCCCCCGCTTCATTTCGGCAAAGTTGTGGCGCAACTTGAGCGGTTCTTCGTAGCGGCGGGCAACATCCTCCACACAAGTTTCCAGCAGGCTGAGTTCGATGACCCCGCTGGCGATCAGAAATCGCACATCTTCAATATCACGCTCGAATGCGCGATCAAGTTTCATCACCGCAATGCTGTAGGGATCATAGACATAGACGCGAAGTTGCCCATACTGGCCAATAACTTTGTGCCGGGCTTCGACCCCGGCGGGCAGAGGCATAAACTCAGCAGGCGCCGATTCTTCGATATCCAATCCCATTTCAGCGCCAACTTCAGAGATCGCGCGACGCAGGGCATCGGCAGAGGGGTCAATCGTGTAGTCGACGTCGGCCGTAATTCTCCGCCCGCCAATCAGCAACAGCGCGCTGCCGCCGAACAGATAGACCTCCGCCGATTCAGGATGCCGTTGTGAGAGCCGCTCGAAGAATTCGACGAGTTGATCAGGTGATGAGAGGTTCATGCAAGAAACGCCTCAGTTGCTTGAGAAAGAGCGGAATGTCCTGGCGATAGGCACCGGCCCAGTTGTACGCCCAACCGGTGAGCCGATGATGGATTTCGCCCAAGGCTTGCAGGGCGGTCTCGACCGCCAACGTATTGGCCGGCGGCAAGCCGAGTTCCGCCGAAAACAAGTCGGGCAACGGCTTCCAGCCCGCAATGCAAACGCGCAGTTCCGGCTCCAGCTCTCGTTGCAGATAGAAAGCCGCCTGATAGTAGAGACGCAGGGTGTTCGCCGCCAACTCGTCCAGTTGTCGCACGGCCAGCCGGGCGCTATCGCCAAACTCGGGCTGGCGCAGAAAAAGCAGAATGAGCGCCGAGCGCATCCGAGATTGTGAGTGCGCGGCCAGCGCGGCGATCAATTGGGCCGGCGGCCAATCGGCCACCGGCGCGTCGGCAGACAATCTCACCAGGTGGCAGACCCCCAGTTGGTGAAGTTGGGCAACGATTTGTTCGTCGCGAAGGTCGATCTCAGGGTTGGCAATCATTGTTGAATCATATCTCGATCAACGGATGCTCCGCACCAATGCCATTCGTTTATTCGTTCAGCATTCGTTGACCCCGATTTGCTTGAGGATGCGGTAGGGGCCGAGAGTGGAGCCAATGAGGTCGGACATAAGCTGCCCATCGGTCAACGAATGAGGAAACGATTAATAGAATGCTGCGCGCGCCAGCGCCATTCGTTGACTCTGCTTGCTCGAGGGTGGAGCCGAGGAGGTCAGGCATACCGGTGCTCTCTCACTTAATGGTTACAGAGCAACTGTTGATTTCCGTGGCGCCGTTTGCCCGTCGCCATTCTGAGCGTACAGCGTAGACTCCGCTGGCAAGAACAATCTGAGCATAGGTCTCATAGCCCCAAAGTCCGGGAGTTTCTTCTCGCAAATCGGTCCTCCCACGATCATCGAGCGGTAGCCCTTGTGGGGAGATCAGCATCGGTTGAATGGGTTTGTCATCTACCGTGATAACAGCCGCGGAATCACCAAAAATCACTTTTGTTTGATCTTGTTGACTCTCCCGGGTGGTGGTTGTAGTGTCAAAAGCCCAGGCAGCTCCGACCATAAATATGATTAAGCCGGCAGGCGCCGATAGACTAGCGAGATTGCAATTATTGAGAAGAAACACTGTTTTGACAAGAGTGGGCGTAGCCGTCGGCAATGACGGTAGAGTATGGGTTGGGCTTGGCGTAATAGTCGGCGTGTTGCTGGGGGTTAATGCCCGGATCGTTGCCAACGCCGATTCGGTCTTGGCATTCTGAGTTCGCAACTCACTGTAAATCGTGGCATTGATTTGCGCCTGCTGTTGGGTTGCTTGCTTCTGCAGTGTTGCTGCCGCATGAATATCAATCGTTGCGGTTGGCTCAGGCGCGTCAGTCGGTTTTGGCGTAGCCGTTGGCTTGCCCGCTTCAATAGTTGCCGCCATTGCCACCTCAGTCAAAGTTGTTTGCGATTGCGTTTGTTGATAAACCAGTGTGATCAATCCGAAGACTAGACCAAGAATGACAACCAGACCGATGACAGTTGGTGCCCTTTGCGCCCACCGCTTTCTTTGCTCTGTTCTTTCCCTCTTCTGTATCTCCTCTCGAATATCATACGTCACTTCCTCGCCGCCCTTGCCCGTCGCCGCCACACTTGCCAACTCAACCAACCGACTCGAAACAGCAGCCATCTCCGCCCCTGCCGCCTCGCTAAACGCCCGCGCCAATTCGCTTGCGCTCCCAAACCTGTCCTTCGGCTCCTTCGCCAACGCCTTGAGAATCCCCAACTCCACCCCTTCCGGCAGATCCGGCTTCACCTTGCGGGGCAAGGGCAACGGCTCGTGAACGTGCATCAGCGCAATCGCCATCGGCGTATCGGCCTCGAACGGTGGCTTGCCCGTGACCATCTCATAGAGCATCACCCCCAGCGAATACACATCGCTCTGCGGCGTGACTGCCTTGCCCAACGTTTGCTCCGGGGCCATGTAGGCCGGCGTGCCCAGTGCCGCCGAACCTGTCATTTCCATCGTCGACTCGATGACCTTTGCGATACCGAAGTCGGTCAGATAGGCGCTGCCCTGCTTGTCCACGAGGACGTTGGAAGGTTTTACGTCGCGGTGGATGATGCCCTGCGAGTGGGCATAGTCGAGCGCAGAGGCAATGTCATTGAGGAGTTTGGCCGCGTCACCGAGAGGTAATGGCCCGTGGCTCAGAATCTCCTTCACCGTTCCGGCTTGCAAGTAGCGCATGGCGAGATATGCTGTGCCATCCTGCTCGCCGAAGTCGTAGACGGGGACGATGTTGCGATGTTCAAGTTTGGCGATGACGCGGGCTTCCTGCTCGAAGCGTTTGGTGAAGCGCGGGTCGCGGGCGTAGTGGTGGGGCAGCACCTTGAGCGCTACCAGCCGGTCCATGCCGGGCTGGTAGGCTTTGTAGACCGTCGCCATCCCGCCGAGACCGATTTGCTCGAGGATGCGATAGGGGCCGAGGGTGGTGCCAATGAGAGTGGACATGGATTAGGTCTCTGCCAACGAATGGAACAACGAATCAACGAATACATTGCACTTCAGAAATATCCGCTTTCGGAGAGCGGTTTGGTGTTAGGGATTTATGACCGTCAGCGTGCAAGAGCGGCTTTGCCCGAACCACTCCCCGGCAATCTCATACACTCCTGGAAAAGGATCAAATTGCATATAGGCCGCAAAACCCCACTTCCCCTCATACTCCAGCGGATCGGTTCGGTAGCGCCTCGAGGCCGATTGACCGTTGGCTGTGAGCGTGGGCCACGAATCACCCATTGCTGCCCGCGCCTCATCCGGGCTGCTCCAAAGCGCCACTCCAAACTCAAGCACTACCGTACCGGTGGTTACGCGATTGGGAGAACACCCTTGGGTTGTAAACTTGACGTAGGTGACAACCGGGGTGGTTGTAGGTGAAGGCCCGAGAGTCGGTGTCCGGGAAGGAATAGGGGTTGCGGTTGGCGCACCAAACGGAGTGGGGGTGCTGGTTGACAGGGCCATCCGATTACCACCCCACGCAAGGCCCGCGTAACAGTCATCGGCCGGGTTGTTGGTCAAATTGATCGGCTCTGAGCCGTCGGCGTTCACCACGTAAACCTCACCATTTGAGCAAAAAGCAATCTTTCGGCCATCCGGCGACCACGAGGGAGACGAGTTACCGCCACCGAAGGTCAATTGAGTTTGCCCAGTACCATCAGTATTTATCATATAAAGTTCATAGCGGCTCGAATAGACTATCTTCTCGCCATCGGGAGACAGAGCCAATTGACCTATCCAATACGGCACATTCTCAAGTTGGTATTGATTGGAACCGTCTATATTCATCGAATAGACTTCGCCGCTCCAACGGGTGAAGATCAGTCGTTGGCCATCCGGGTACCAGGCCAGATTACTCCACGCCGCGAGAGACAACAGTTGAGAAGTGCGAGAACCGTCCACGTTCGTGATGTAGATGCCAGAGACGCACGGCGCGTCGCACCCGAGGGTAAACACAATCTGCAATCCATCGGGAGACCAAGCATGCTTTCCGTATCCATAAAGAGAAGCCGAGTCAAGAGGAGTAGTTAGAAGATTGACGTTCGAACCATCGGCATTCATCACATAGATATTGTCCACCCACGTGAAAGCAATCTTGTGGCCATCCGGCGACCAGGCCGGATCGCCTTTGAGTCCATCGGTGTTCGTCAACTGCTTTGCATCGGAGCCATCGCTATTCATCACGAAGATCTGGCTTCCGCCTTCCCGGTCGGAAATGAAAGCGATCTGTCCGCTGCTATCCACGAGCGTCGGTGAGGCCGTCGCCGTAGAGGTCAGCGTTGGCTCAGCGGTTTCCGCGCCTCCGCTCACTCCTGCCGCCGCCATCTGCGTCTGCAAATACTGTACCGTCGGCTCGTACTGCGCGCCGCCGCCGCCCGCCACTGCCGTTTGGGCGATTGCCAACTGCTCAAACAAGTTTGCGATTGCGGTAGCCGTTTGCGCCGATGCGCTTCTTACTTGCGCCGTCTCACTCCGCGAAAGAAACAAGCCAACCGCAAGTCCGGCGATCACCAAACCGCTCACAATCCATGGCGACCAGCGCATCACTCGGCGGGTTCGCTCTGTCCGCTCTCTCTTCCGTATCTCTTCACGGATGTCGTAAGTGACTTCCTCGCCGCCTTTCCCTGTCGCTGCCACGCTCGCCAACTCAATCAGCCGTGTTGGGGCGACACGCGTGTCGCCTCCGACGGCTTCTGCAAATGCCTTTGCCGCCTCACCCGCACTCTGAAATCTATCCTTCGGCTCTTTTGCTAACGCCTTGAGAATCACCAACTCCACCGCTTCAGGCAAATCGGGCTTCACCTTGCGCGGCAGAGTCAGTGGCTCGTGGACATGCATCAGGGCAATCGCCATCGGCGTATCGGCTTCAAACGGCGGCTTGCCCGTTACCATTTCATATAGCATCACGCCGAGAGAGTACACATCGCTCTGCGGAGTCACCGCCTTGCCCAACGTTTGCTCCGGAGCCATATACGCGGGTGTCCCCAACGCTGCCGAGCCAGTCATCTCCATGGTTGATTCGATGACCTTCGCAATCCCGAAATCGGTCAGATAGGCATTGCCCTGCTTGTCCACCAACACATTGGACGGTTTCACATCCCGATGAATGATCCCTTGTGAGTGAGCATAGTCCAACGCCGCAGCCACATCCCCCAACAACTTGGCGGCGTCACCGAGCGGCAATGGCCCATGACTTAGAATCTCCTTCACCGTCCCGGCTTGCAAATAACGCATCGCCAGATAAGCCGTGCCATCTTGTTCCCCGAAGTCATACACCGGCACGATGTTGCGATGCTCCAACTTGGCGATGACTCGCGCCTCCTGTTCAAACCGCTTCACAAAACGCGGGTCGCGGGCATAGTGGTGGGGCAACACCTTGAGCGCCACCAACCGATCCATGCCGGGCTGGTACGCCTTGTAAACCGTCGCCATGCCCCCCAGGCCGATTTGTTCGAGGATGCGATACGGGCCGAGGGTGGAGCCGAGGAGGTCAGGCATAGAATCTTTCTCCCCGAACAACGCCATCCGTTTCTACCGCTTATCCAGTTTCAGTCCGTTGACAGCGATCGGTTGCGCTACAGACCGAAAGTAGGGGCCGAGGAGATCAGACAAGTATTACCTCTCGGTTAGCGATTGATGAACCGGTAGTGACTTCTCTTGTTCGCAGGAATTCTTCTCAGATTACTATCGGTTACTGTCTGTAAGAGCGTCGAACCAGCAAATTCATTTCATGGTGTTTCCGCACAGCGGATGCCCCCATACACGTTGCCACCGTCTGGATCTCCATAGTCCCGGTAACTCGCGCGAACAGCGCTGCTGTTACTAATCCATGAACCACCTCTCAAGACCCGATACTGTCCTGAGGGTGGCCCCAACGGATCCTCCAAGGGTGAACTGAGATAATAGCTCGAACCATACCAATCCAGTACCCACTCGGCCACATTGCCTGCCATATCAAATACCCCATAGTAACTCCTGCCGTTGGGAAAGCTCCCTACCGGCGCAGTTGTTGAGAAGCTGTCGTCAATGCTGCCATCAGACCAGCTATATGTCGTGTTCCTGTCAGCAAAATTCAATCTATCTCCAGTAACTGGATAATTTCCCCACGGGTATATGCGTCCATCTGTCCCGCGGGCAGCCTTTTCCCATTCGGCTTCGCTGGGTAAGCGCCGCCCAACCCATTCACAGTAAGCTCTAGCACCATTCCATGTCAGAAGCGCCACTGGATGTTTGTCATAGCCCGCCTCAACCGAGAAACGAGTCCCATCCCATTCAATGTGATTTAAGGGCGAGCATCTATCTCCACAGCGAAGATCCAGGAGGATAACGCCTCCAGACTTTGCGCCCTCGTTGTCAACAGTTATGCTGGAGAGTTTATCATTGAGGAATTTCACATACTGTGAATTGGTAACTTCAGTGGAATCAATCCAGAAGGCGCTGACTGATACAACGTGCACGGGGGATTGATCGGCAAGGCCATCATCGCTACCCATAGCAAATGCCCCACCCGGCACATACACTTGTACCATGCCATCGTTCGATGATATTTGTGTGGTGTTAGCAGATGGTTGAGAGGGTACTCCGGGCTCCGCGCACCGAATGCCGATGGGAACTCTATCTTCAGGAAGATTGATGATACGTTGCGAGGCACGAGACAGGAATGCAGGGGCAAAATAGGCACCGCCTTTATGTACACGATATGTGCCACTGGTAGGCCCTCTTGGATTGTCAGATGGTGATTTGGCATAATAGTTATCGTCATACCAGTCATTCACCCATTCTGACACATTGCCGGCCATGTCTATAGCACCATAGGGACTTGCGCCCTTAGGATAACTGCCCACTTCAGTCGTCTCACCAATCTCGTTGTTGTAGTTAAGCAAAGTTGAATCGGGCGCACTATTGCCCCACGGATATATCCTGCCATCGATTCCCCGCGCTGCTTTTTCCCATTCCGCTTCAGTTGGCAGCCTGCGACCTACCCGTTCACAATACTCGTTGGCATCGACCCACGAAACAAAATTTACCGGATGATTTAGCTGTTCCGAAGAGTAAGTTCGAGTACGACAAACTCCAGCATCGACACATAATGCGTACATAGCGTTCGTTACTTCCGTTTGATCAATCCAAAAGGCGTCGAGATACACTTTGTGCCGTGGTTTTTCATCCCCCTGTGCATCCGGGTCGGAACTCGCTGCCCCCATCAAGAATTCTCCCTCCGGTACATACATCTGCACCATCCCATCTGTTGACGAGACTTTTGTTGAGCCGATGCTTAGGGTTGGTGCAGGCGTCGGCGTTGCGGACGGCGTCCTGACACTGATGGTTTGATAGGCCGATTGAGTCGCATCCTCCAAAGACACTTGTGTTTGGGTGAGAGCCTGTTGTTGAGTAGCAGCCACATTGAGATCGAGCGTGGCTGTTGGTTGAGGGGTGTCAGTAGATGGGGGCGTAGTCGTCGGCTTTCCGGCTTCAACCGTCGCCGCCATTGCTACTGCCGTCAGAGTTGCCTGTGATTGCATTTGTTGATACGCCACCGTAACCAGCCCGATGACCAGAGCGAGAATGACGACCAAGCCGATGACAGTTGGCGCTCTCCGTATCCAGCGGTGTCTTTGTTCTATACTTTCCCGCTTCCGCAACTCTTCCCGAATGTCGTAGGTAACTTCTTCCCCGCCCTTCCCCGTCGCCGCCACGCTTGCCAACTCAGCCAAGCGGCTCGACGGGCTTGCCGTCTCTGCGCCCATTGCCTCACCAAACGCTTGCGCCACTTCACCCGCGCTCTGGTATCTATCCTTCGCCTCTTTCGCCAATGCCTTGAGAATCACCCGCTCGACCATCTCAGGCAAATCGGGCTTCACCTTGCGCGGCAGAGGCAGCGGCTCGTGCACGTGCATCAGCGCAATCGCCATCGGCGTATCCGCCTCGAACGGCGGCTTGCCCGTCACCATCTCGTACAGCATCACGCCCAGCGAGTACACATCGCTCTGCGGCGTCACCGGCTTGCCCAGCGTCTGCTCCGGTGCCATGTAGGCCGGTGTGCCCAGCGCCGCCGAGCCGGTCATCTCCAGCGTCGACTCGATGACCTTTGCGATGCCGAAGTCGGTCAGATAGGCGTTGCCTTGTTTATCTACCAGAACATTCGACGGCTTCACGTCGCGGTGGATGATGCCCTGCGAGTGGGCATGGTCGAGCGCAGAGGCGATGTCGGAGAGGAGTTTGGCCGCGTCGGGAAGAGGCAGTGGCCCGTGACTCAGAATCTCCTTCACTGTCCCGGCTTGCAGATAGCGCATCGCAAGATACGCCGTGCCCTCCTGCTCGCCAAAGTCGTAGACCGGGACGATGTTACGATGTTCGAGTTTGGCGATGACTCTGGCTTCTTGCTCGAAGCGTTTGGTGAAGCGCGGGTCGCGGGCGTAGTGGTGGGGCAGAACCTTGAGCGCCACGTGCCGGTCCATGCCGGGCTGGTAGGCTTTGTAGACGGTGGCCATGCCCCCCAGGCCGATTTGTTCGAGGATACGATAAGGCCCTAGAGTAGAACCAATGAGGTCGGGCATACCCCTCCGCGCAGGGAATAATCAATCGAAGATAAAGCCGACTGGCGCGAGTCTAGAGGCACTTCTCGGAAGTGTCAACCTGAAATTCGACCTATAATAGCGGTTAATATGATTGAAGTTGGCAAGACTGATCTGGCCGGGCTGGAGGGCAAATATAGAATCGTGGACGTGCTTGACGAAAGCCCGGCCGGCACGATCTACCTCGGCCTCGAGCGCGAGTTCTCCGAACAGGTCATCATCAAGGCCCTGCCCGCCGCCGGAGATGCCCGCGCCGAATTTTCCCGCCGCTTCAGCCGCGAAGCCAAAATCCTGCAATCGCTCAACAGCCCCTACGTCCCCCGCGTGCGCGATTGGGGCGCCGATCAGGGCTTCATCTTCATCGTCACCGATCACACCCCTGGCAAGACCGTCCTGCGGCTATTGCAGGAATCTCCCGAAGGCCGCCTTGATTCGCCGCTCGCGCTCGACCTCACCCACAAGATCGGCCTGGCCCTCGACGCCATTTACGCCCATGGCATCGTCCATCGCGACCTCAAGCCGCGCAATATCATCTATACCCGGGAAGGCGGCGTCAAGCTCACCAACTTCGGCCTCGCCGAGCATCTCGACCCCGATCGGCTGGCCGTCTCCGACCCGGTCACCCTCGCCTACCTTGCGCCCGAACAATCCGAAGCCGGCCGCCCGGTCGATATTCGCGCCGATCTGTATTCAGCCGCAGCAGTGCTTTACGAAATGCTAGCCGGGCGGCCGCCGTTCGACGCGCCGAGCAACATCCAATTGCTCATGAAGATTCTCACCACCGAACCGCCGCCGCTGTACCGCATCCGGCCCGATCTCCCGCTCGCCGTGCATCGCTTTATCGAGAAGGCGCTGGCGAAGAAGCCGGACGATCGGTATCAGACTCCGCGCGAGTTTACGGCGGCGATTGAAAGGATACGGCTCGACGACGGCGGGCCGCCACCCCCTCCAAAACCGGCCGTCGAATCCGAAGTTGAGACCCCCAGCCTGGGGCTTGCGATGGCGGTCATGGTCTCGGCTGGCAACCGCCGTTATCGCATTCCCAAATCGCGTTCGCTCATTGGCCGCCGCAACCGCACCACCGGCGAAAAACCCGACATTGATCTCAACGATGAAAACGACTCGGATACCGTCAGCCGCAAGCACGCCTGGATCATCCGCGATTCAGAACGCGATCTCTGGCAACTGGAGCCTTACACCAGTCATAAGAACATTATCAAAGTTAATGGGCAAAAGCTCGAAGCCGGATCGATCAACCTCCGCGACGGCGACGAGATCCTGCTGGGCGCAGTGCGCCTCACCTTCCGCACGAACTAATTCCTCTATGCCGCTTCCACTTAACACACTTCTGCAAGATCGCTATCGGATCGACGCCCTGCTGGGTCAGGGAGGCATGGGCGCAGTCTACAAAGCCTGGGATGTGCGTCTGAAACTTGCCTGCGCCGTCAAGGAGAACGTCGCCAGCCAGCGCCATCAGAATCTGGCCCAGGCGCTGGCCCAGCAATTCGAACGCGAGGCCACCATCCTGGCCGCGCTTCACCATCCCAACCTGCCGCGCGTCACCAACTACTTTCTCCACAAAGACGATCAATATCTGGTGATGGATTTTGTGGACGGCGAGGATTTGGCGGCCCGCCTGGGGCGCATTGGCCCCCTGCCCGAACGCGACGTGTTGGGCTGGATTATGCAGGTCTGCGACGCCCTCACCTATTTGCACACCCGGCCCTCTGCGCCCATCATTCACCGGGACCTCAAACCGGCCAACATCAAAATCACGCCCGACGGCCGCTTGATGGTGGTGGACTTCGGACTATCCAAACTCTACGATCCGAACCTCAGCACCGTCGCCGGGGCCAAAGGCTGGTCGAGAGGCTACTCGCCGCCGGAACAATACGATCGGCGCACCGACACACGCTCCGATCAGTATGCGTTGGCGGCCACCACCTACACTCTCCTCACCGACACTCTCCCGCCCGATGCACTTGAGCGTCAGATGGGATACGCCAGCCTGCGCCCGCCGCGCGAGATTGTGCCGGCAGTTTCGGAACGGGTTGAAGTCGCCATTCTGCGCGCCATGTCGATCTCTCAAGACGACCGGTTTGTGTCCATCGAAGGTTTTCGGGCGGCGCTCGGCGGCAACTCGGCTTACGTCCCGCCGTCGTCGCAGGAGCCGTCTCCCACATTGGCGCCCACCGCAGTAAACCTGACGGCCGCGCTCGTCTCCAAGACCAATCGAAACTATCCGCTCCGTCCGTCTCAAAATCTGATCGGCCGCCGCAACCGCCGCACGGGTGAAGCGCCAGACATCGATCTCTCCGACGAAGTGGACGGCGACACGGTGAGCCGCAAGCACGCCTGGCTCAACTGGGTTGAGGGCAAGTGGCATCTTCAACCCCACACCGAGCACAAAAATATTGTCAAAGTGAATGGGCGGTTGGCACCCGACGCCGGGGTCGATATTCAAAACGGCGATCAAATTCTAGTCGGCGCAGTCCTGCTGACATTTCTTTGCAAGTAACAGCCGGATCACTTTGGGGTCAAGACTATGAGGCCAAGACTACATTCATCGGTTCTCCAGCCACGCAGTTTCATGCTCTTCATTTTGATTTGCCTGCCGTTTGTGGCCGCGGGTGCACCGGCGATGCCCGGCGCGCAATCCGGCGGGTATGGCGATCTCGTCGTCAACTACATCGAAGGCGTCCAAGTCCCCAGAGAGCTGGCCTACGAAGTTCATGCTTACGTGTCAGTGGTGGATAGCAACGGCAACCCCATCCCCGATCTGGCCGCGACCGATTTTCTGGTTACCGAGGATTCCCTTCCGATAAAACTGACTGAGGTTGCCGAAGTCAGCAGTCCCATCAGCCTGATCCTGGCGATTGACACGAGCCAGAGCATGCAGGCACAGGGCAAAATGACCGCGGTCGTCGAGGCGGCCACCGCCTTTGTCGGCGGGTTGGGGACTCAGGACAAGGCCGCGCTGATCAGTTTTGACGCCCGGGTCGAGCGCCGGGCCGAGTTGACGACCGATCACGGGTTGGTCGCCGATTACGTTCAACTTCTCGACACGGCTCTGGGCGGCACGTGTCTTTACGACGCCGCCTACCAAGCCGTTGAACTGGCGTCGGCCACAGGCGGGCGCCGGGCCGTGGTCCTGCTCACCGACGGGCGCGACGAAGTTGTGCTGGCCGACGGCGCGACCCAGCCGTGCAGTAAGCTTATTTTTGACGACGTGGCCGACTTCGCCGCCGACACTGCCCACGTCCCGGTGTACACCGTCACCGTGGGCGACGACGCCGATGCCGCGAGCATGGCCCGCCTCTCCGAACTCACCGGCGGGCTGCATGCCCAACTCGCCGGCGCGGCCGAGGTCGAGGCCTATTTCAATTTACTCTCCAAGCAACTCAGCTCCCAATACGAGATTGTGTATCGGTCAACGGCCGCGCCCGGCCCGCACAACCTGTATGTCGAAGTCACGCTGAGCGGCGCGCCGCTCGGCGGCACGCGGAGTTTTGTTCTGCCTGAACTTGCGGCGTTTCCAGTCATCACCGCGCCGTCAAACGGCTCAACAGTTTCCGGGTCTCTTACCGTCCAGGCCGATGTGAAAGGCAGTGGCGACGTGAGCCGCCTGGCATTGCTGGTGAACGGCCAGGAAGTCGCTTCTGATTCGGCTCTGCCTTTTGAGTTCCAGTGGGATAGCAGTTCATTGATCGGCAAGACGGCCGCACTGGAAATTGCGATCTACGACTCGGGCAACAAAGAGATCGTCCGCAGCGAGGCCATTTCGGTCTCAGTAGCGGCCCCGCCCACCCTGGCGCCGACCAGCGCCCCGACCGCCCTGCCGGTGGCGACTGCCGCTCCCCTCATCAATGAGACAGACAACGGGGCTCTCCCCATCGCGATTGCCATCCTCAGCACATTGGTCGTCGCCGGGCTGGCCTTTGCCGGTTGGCGGTGGTGGCAGGGCCGCCAGCAGGCGGCGTATGTCGTCTGGTCGGGTGCCGAAGGCGAGCCGTTTGCCACACTGGTTCTTGAGCAGTCGGACACCCTCGTTGCAGGCCGCCGGTTCGATTTGCGGAAGCCGGTCACGGTCTTGGGCCGCAGTTCCAACAACGATATTGTTCTGCCCGATCGTCCGGTTTCACGCTCACACGCCGAGTTGCGTGAAAAGGACGGCGTCCTGACTCTGGTTGAGATCAAGAGCGAGCAGGATGGCAAGGTCATGCCGCCGCGCTACGGCACTTTCGTAAACGAGTCGCCCGTGCCGCCGGCCGGCAAGGCACTCAAGCACGGCGACCGCATTCGTCTGGGCAGCCGGACGACTCTGCGCCTTGAGCGCCCCGAGAAAGCGCGGGAAGATGTCACCTATGACTCGCTGGCGATAGACGACCGAACCTTTGACCAGCTCTCACTTGCCGAAGCGAAAGACCCGGACGCAACCCGCGAACTGCCTGAAGAGTCGGCCCAGGAGAAAGGCGTCGGCCAGCCTTCGCCCACGTTGACGCCAGCGGTTGACCCGGACAAGACTTACCTCAAAGATGAGGATAATACGCGGGAAATAGCCTCAAGCGCGTCGGCCCTCAACGTCGATGACAATACCCGCGAGTTGCCTTCCAGCCCGGATGACGCCGACTCGACCCGCGAGATATCGTAGTCAATCATGACCGGCCCGCTCAATCGCAAATGGCACATTGGCGCATTGACTAACACCGGCGTCAAACGGCGAGAACGGCCCAACGAGGACTCGGTTGGTGTATTCCAACCCCGCTTCGATCCGCGCCCTCCACTGATCGTCGTCGCCGACGGCATGGGTGGGTACAAGGGCGGCGCGCTGGCCAGCCGGATCGTCGCCGAGACATTTCAACGCGAATACAAGAAGGCGCCGGCGGGCTTGCCTATCGCCAACTTGCTTAACCGCCTTGTGGCGACGGCGCATACAGAACTGATCCGAGCCGCCAACAAGGACAAGTCTCTGGACAATATGGGCAGCACAGTCGTGGCGGCTGTTCTTGGCCCTGAGCGGGTCGGGATCGTCAATGTCGGCGACAGCCGGGCTTATCTTTTTCGCCAGGGGGTCCTGCGGCAGATAAGCACCGATCAATCACGAGTGGCCGAGCTCCAGCAGGCGGGCCAGGTGACTGAAGAGGACGCGCGCCAACATCCCCAGCGAAGCTATCTCACCATGTCAATCAGTCCCAAACGCAAGGACGTACACCCGGTCGTTGCTGAAGAGAAAGTCAACGAAGGCGATATATTGTTACTGTGCAGTGATGGTCTGTGGAATACCCTCTCTGAAACTGAAATTGCTACCGTCCTCGCCGAGTTGGAGCCGCAGCCGGCGGCTGAGAAACTGGTGGACATGGCAAACATCAGCCACGCCGCCGACAATGTCTCCGTCATCGTCGCCCGTCAGGGCAGGCGGCTCGTTGTCATGAACGACGACACTGAAAATTAGCGAAACACCTCTCCTGTTCGGCCCGACTGATTACAATCTCATCTCACCGGTAGAGTAACAGTTACCACGTCCAAAAGGGCGGTATCTTCCCAGATACCGCCCTTTTGATTCTCTGGACACGCAATGCCTGTACCTGCCTCTGCCAAACATTCGGTTGTGCCACTTATAGGCGACGCCTTCTGTCTTCGGTTGGCTTTGGCAATGCTGTATCGCGCCGGGCTAGATGCGATGGATAAAAAGTCATTGTATGCGTGCGAAGCGCGAGACTTCCTGAACAGCGAATTCGCAATGCTGGCTCAAAAGGTGATCCAGTCTCCCGACTCACGCGACATTGACTTTGGCGACACGTCCGATTATCTGGGCCACTACCAAAGAGTCAGCAAGCAACGAATGATGCAAGCCCGATCCCCCAAGAAGAAGCGAATCCGCTCACGATAGTTCTTTTATGCCTGATGTCTCGGATGAAATCAATGCACCGATTGAAGTTTATGCGGATGACTCGGTTATTGATGGAGGAATTGCCGCCGTTCCCAAAATGCTGCTCCGTTTTGCAAGACACCTTGACTGTGATGTTTCTCGACTGAATGACCGCCAAGTGCTCTTACTGGTAATGGTGATCGCCCTGCGCGAAGACCGGACTCTGCGTTTGAGTAACCTGCCCATGATTGCCGCCGTTAGCACTCTGGAAAACGATCTTACTTACCTGCGAAAGGCAGGATTGGTATTCACCCGGCGTGATTACCACCCTGCTGTCGAAGGCAAACCGCCCCGGATGCGCTCGCAGGTTTGGGACATCCGCTCGCTCAATGCGAATCTGGCTCACCTGCAACGGCTGTGGTTCGCCCGCCAGTCACAGAAATTGAGCGAATGGCGGTCGGCGGGTGAGCGCGGACCCGGCCCGGTGTACGAGTTTCCCAAAGACTTCCGGCACAAGGTCGTCGTGCCTCGGTCCGTCCTGACAGACATCGCCGCTGGCCGTTTCTTCCCCGTGCCGGACAAATGGCTCACATTGGTCAACCAGTCCTTTTCGCCGGGTGAAATCGCGGTCTTCAAAGCACGGCTCGACCAGCAACTGCCTACCGCCAATAATACTGGCGGTAGGGAGGCCGCCAATGTGCCTACCGCCAGTGTTACTGGCAGTAGGGGCGCGCCTACCGCCAGTAATACTGGCGGTCATCTATTAACTTCTTCTTCTCCTGAGCAACACACCTCTGATTCTGACGAAGTTGTATTCACCCACTTCGCCGCTCGCAAGGGTCAGCCATACGCGCCCACTGGCAATGACCGTCAAGCCTTGATCGCCCTGAGTGAGGCGGGATATACCCTCGCTCAAATCATCGCTGTCATTGACGAAACCTTCGACCGCGGCGACGCCCCCAAACGCTTCACCTACTGTGCTCGGATCGTGCAAGATCGCCCGCCTGCCCGCCCGCCCGCCGCACTGACCGAGCCAACACGCCCGCCCGAAGCCATCGTGGGGTTGCCGCCTGAACTTGAGTCACTGGTCGAACTGATCGCCGGGGCCGAGAGAGATCGGCCTGTTGTCCGCCGCCGCTTGAAAGTCATGGCCGACTCATGCGATGGAGCGGCCCGGCAACATGGCGTATCGGGCGCAAAGTGGGTCAAAGATGCGCTGGAACGAAGCCTGGGCAAAGATGACCCGCTGACCTACGCCGCGGCCATCCTGCGGAGTTGGATCGCGCATGGGCCGGAGGCCGACTTGCGTCCCCAACGTGAGCATCGGGAATCGGTTACAGGCCAGACTCACTCAAAGGCCTGTCGCAACGGCTTGAACTGGAACGACTCGATAGATGCCTGACGCCACACCGCTCCCGATGACTCCCGACCTGATCTGGCAAGCCACGCTCGGCGAATTACGCCTGCAACTCCACAAGCCAACGTTCGACCTCTGGCTGGCAGACACAATCATGCAGGCGTATGACCCCGCCATCAATGAGTTCACGATCGGTGTCCCTGATGAGCATACACTGGACTGGCTGCAGAACAGGCTGGCTTCAACGATTCGGCGCACGCTAACAGGAGTCTCAGGACGAGCCGCTTCAGTGAGGTTCGCCGTGAGCACCGATGAGGTGAGTGACGACGATGCCGGGCCAGATGAGGCGGAGACCGAGTGGGCGCCTGACTGGTCACAACTTGGTGTCCCACCAGTCTTCTACGATGAGTCGCTGGACACGTTGGACTGGTCTCAGTCAACTCTGCAAAAACCCGAACTGCAACAGTATCTCGATGACGCCTTGAACTTTTTCGAGAGGGGTGTGGGGCTGACACTCATCGGCCCGCCCGGGGTCGGGAAGACCCACATCGCCGTTGGCCTTTTGAAAACAGCGGCGTTGGCAGGCTGGTCGGCGCAGTTCGTCGGAACGGTCGCCTTACTGGATCAACTGCGCGCCACATTCGACTCGGCCCGGCAGGGCACGTTCAGCCAGTCTGAACGCACCATCCTGCGCCGGCTGACAGACACCCGAGTGTTAGTGCTAGACGATTTGCGCCTGGATGGCTTGACGGTATGGGGACGGGATCGCCTGTATGCCACGCTCAACCCGCGTTGGGAGAGTCGCAAACCGACTATCGTGACCAGCAACTACACGCCGGATGAACTCGCCCAGCCACTGGGGCGAGAGCGGTTGGGTCTGGACGAAGGCACGCTCTCGCGGCTGGTTCGCACGGCGCTGACCATCCAACTCAACGGCCCGGATTACCGGCTTGAGCAGAAGCGGCGCGCGCTGGTTGAAGCACGAAAGCAAGGCCGCGAGCCAGCCACTGACAATCAACCACATTCAGCAGGATGAGAAGAGACAGGAGACTCTACGGATGCCCGAAAACAATATTGTTATCCTACGCGGCACACTTGCCGAGAATCCATACTTGGAGACTCTGCCGAACGGAACAGCCTATCTGCGTTTTCAGTTAGTAGTCGAGCGCGGCCCAAGCCAGATGCCGCGTGGATTGAGAGGCAAAGACATTCAGGCCTTTGATGTCCTGCGCGTCGTGCGGTACGGCGTTCAGGCTGAAGTGGATTACTTCTACCTGCAGAAGGGAGCGGCGGTCGTTGTGCAAGGGTGGAATCAGAGCCGCCCCTACAAGGAACACACAGGCGGCAGAGAAGCCCGCCGGATGCTGGTCGAAGTCAACGCGCAGTGGATTGTCTACGAGCGCGACTGCAACTTTGAACGCGGTGACCGGCAGCGAGTCGAGATCATGGCGCGGTTAGGTGGGCAAGGCGGTAACCTGCCGGAGGAGTTGAGCGTGGGCCTGTCCGACGCGTTGCCCAAGAAAGTCAAGAGCGAGGCTGAGTGATGGACATTGAATTGCCACGCGGGCCGAGTGTCTTTGCCGCCGTCGTTGTCTTGCTGGTTGCACTCATCGGATTAGGTATTGCTGTTTCACCGAGGGGTGAGCATGGCCGCCCGGTGCTTTTGTCCCCGAACGTGCGCGCGGTTGAGCACTATCGCCGCCACGCATTGCGATGGGTGGGGGATTGGCAGGCGCTGAGGAACGAACTTCACCGTGTGTTGGAGGAAGAGGGTGAATTGTTAGCCATCAGCACGAGGGCGCAACGTGGATTTGAACAAACCATCGCCCTCGCTCAAGAAGTTGAAGCGACCGAGGCGCCCGCCTCCCTGGTTGGACTACACGATCAAGCGGCGATTACTAGCCAAGCATTCGTGGTTGCAAGCCTGGCTGTCGCCCGGTGGGTCTCTGCGCCGACAGGCGAGAATCGCCAAAGAGCGTTACAGACTCTGACTTCTGCCGATGAAACTCTGAAGTCGCTCGAAGCGAACGAGTGGCTCAACCAGTCCAGGTGAGATGACGATGTTTAGCAATGTAGTACGATTTGACGATGAGAGCGCCGTTGCTCACAGCGGAGCGGAGCAACGAGGTGCAACTCATCCCGCTCTCGGAACTCAGGCAACGGTCGGGCCGCTGAAGCACGATGTGGGTGCGCCGCCTGGCAACCAAGAGGCCGGCGATCTGGCCTGGATGCAAGGGATGATCGATCAACAGTTGAGGCTGTTTGAAGCGGCGCAGCGGGAGCGCGCGATGGCGGTGGCTGAACTGAAGCGCATCGCCCAGACCTTGTGCCGTTATGCCTGGGACACCAGGCTGCGCGCCGGTGAGCGGCTGGAGGAATGGCCGCCAACCCTGATCGCGGACTTGATCATTCAGAGTGTTCAGGCGGAACTGCGAAGGGCTTCTCTGTCGCAAAATCTACAACTGGCTGACAAGCACAGCGCGGTGTTGGCGGAGTTGGCCGAGACGCAAACCGAGCTTCAATCGTTGCGGCAACGGTTGCAGGCGGCAGAGAGCCACCTGGGCGATATGAAGATGGCCGAGGCGGGCGAGACAAAGAAAAAGCCAGATCGAGCGCATCGAAGCGATGCTACTCAAGCCAGTTCAAAACGACACGCCGAAGAGGAGGCCACGAATAAACCGCAGTCAGTCTCAACGATGAGTGAAAAGGCCCACCGTGAAGCGAAGGTTGATGCTGAAAACTCGACTGCCCGGAGCGGCAACGAGCGCGTGGATGACGTTGTTCGTCTTATCGCCCAGGAAGGTCTATGCCGCTGGAAGGACGTCAGCGTACGCCTGGCTGAGAGATGGGGCGTTAGCCCGGGCGGCGGCGCTATGGATACGGCTATCAAGCGCGCGGTTTCACTGGACCTATTGCAAGCCCACGAGATTCGTTTGGAGTGGGGCGGCAAACCCACCGGGAAAATGCTGGTATTGAGCGACGCTGGCAAACGATGCGCGCTGTCTCTGGGAGTAAAGCCGGTTGAAAGCCAGTATACGCGCGGCATTGCGGCGCACAAGGACGGTTCGCACTTCTATGCGATTCTTGAGGTTGCCAACATTCTCTCCGCTCACTATCAGAACGTGGATTGCTTTCCATCCGCAATCACTCTTGAGAACGGCAAATACTTCCCCGACGTGGCAGCGGCGACGGCTCAGGGCGAGATGATCTTCGTTGAGGTCGAGCGCGCCACCTACAAAGATGGACAAGACCGCGAGGAAAAGTGGCTGCGGGCTGCGGCGGCCAATATTGGCGCAATCTATTTGGTGACGCCTAATCAGGAAGCAATGACCGCCATTGTTGAGGAGATTAATCAGGTGCGGGGGCGGCACCCCGATCACATCAAGCGTTTGTTGGCGCTCAATGTGCGGTCGTACCGAGAAAGGCAAGGCACCGAGTTGGCCTCACCGTGGGCCTACGAGAGCTGAGGTAAAGGACGAGGTTACGCCAAAAGCGTTGGAGGTTGAGAGGTAACGCCTGATTTTGGGGCCGGCAGGCCTCATATTGCCGAGGAATCTTGAGTAACCTCACAACATCCGTCGAGAAAAATCATGCAGTGCCAATCCTTTCAACAACCTGCTGGATGTTACTCCCCTGTCTTGGGCGGCCCCACACGCCCAGACGTGGTGTTTCACTGGCAGGCCCCGCATCTTCTGGTTGTGCATCTGGGCGCAGTGTGTTATCCTTTCGCCCAGGATTACATGAAAACATGTACAAGATAATCCAAGTGACCATTTCCAGTAGTGTGTGCCTGGTGCTGGCGGCGGTGGGCTGTGCCTTCGCGCCGCAGGCGGCGCAGGGCCTATCTGCACTTGGGGATCAGGTCACCACGCTCATCGCGTCGCCGACGGCCCCACCCACTCAGGAGTACGTCGTGCAATGGGGGGACACGCCGCGCGGGGTCGCGTTGATGTTTGGGACGACGGTTGAAACGCTCATCACGCTGAACGCCAAGCGACACCCTGAGATGGGCGGGACGCCAATGAAGTTCAATGCCGGTTGGCGGATCTTGGTGCCGGCGGGAGCGAGCGCGCCGATTGCCTCTGGCGGGAGCGACTCCCAAGTTATACAATCATCTGCGACTGTTGCACCCGAAGCGCCTGTTGCCGTGATTGGCGGAGACGGCGGCCACTTCGATTACGATGGAGCACTGGAAATCATCCGGCTGACGAATGAGGCGCGCGCGAATGCGGGGCTTGCACCGTTGGCGATAGACGAAACGCTCATGGAGATTGCCCGCAAGCGAGCGACAGAAATCGTGAGTGATTGGGGGCATCAAGGGCTGGATGATGATTGCCCGGAGTGCGGCGAGAATATTGTGAAAGGCGGAGACGTATCACGGGAATTCCAGTGGTGGATGAACAGCGAGGGACATCGCGGCGGCATACTGTGGCCAGACTATGCCCAGACCGGTGTGGGCCGATATGTCGCAAATGGAAAGACTTATGCAGTTCAGTTGTTCAAGTGAAGCAACGACTTCTGTGCGTGAATGTGTCTACATGTAACTGAGTCATCCGACTCTTGAGCAAGCCTTAACCCAACTCAATAATCAACGAATTCGAGGGCAAGACGTGCCAACGTCTTGCCCTTTTTATTTTCAACTTACTACGCTGCCAAGGAGCTAACAATGGAAATTCGTATCAACCGAACACTGATCGTCATTGCAACCGCGCTACTGGCCGCCCTCGTTGGAGCGGCAGTTGTGTTGTGGCCCAACGGCGGCTTCACGCCACTGCCAACAGCTACGAGTGTAGGGACACGCAACATGACTCCGCGACCTACGCAGCCTCAGTCGGCCAACGCCAACACACCCGAAGAAGCAGCGGCTGCGTTTGCGAAGGCCTTCTACACCGTGAGCTATGCCGACTATGACGGCTGGTTGGCCGGGCTGAAAGCCGTGAGCACGGACGATGGCTATGCCATCCTGACCAAGAGCATCGCGCCGGCCATCTGGCCGGAGATTGAGGAAGCCCAGACAGTAACGCCTACCGAAGCGGTAACGGCGGAAGACGCCGGGCTGGTGCTTGAGGGCGATTCGCAAATCGGTGGGCCGTGGCAAATCAGGAATGTGAATGTCCGGATCGACTCGGCCCATCTCTGGCCCACCATGAAGTCGGGGGGCTTCTCAGCGATAGTCATGCTCGCCCAGCAGGATGAGCAATGGCGGTTCGTCTCGTTCATGACACCCGATCAAATCGAGCAGATCAAGAAAGGACAACAACCATGAAACGTCTCGCACTTTTTTCTCTGCTGTTCACTATGATGCTCGGCTTGGCATCGCTCGTGCTGGCCGACGATAACTTGCCGCCCTTCGTTACAACTACTGATGTCGGTTGGACGACACTCGACACGAGTCAGTTAGTCGAAACAGGGACGGTAGAAGTTCCTCCGCCCAACGGCATCCCGTACATGCAGTTCAACGTTCCGGGCACCGAAATCCAAGCCTGCATCGGTTGTATGACCTACAACACCTACACGGATGCAAGTGGTCAGCACACCGTGGTTGCGCCTGATGCCTATACGGCCACAGTGATGGCTGCGACGGGTACTGGCCCATTCGCCCAAGAGCCCACCTACGCTCAGACCTCCGATGGATTGACGGCTATGCTGTTGTTGACCGGCGGCTACGAGAATATGGGTATCTCCAATCAGGAAGCCATTGACGGCTGGTGGGCGACCGTACAAAACGTATGGACACTCAGCCCGGGCGAAGGCACACAGACATCTTTGGCGAGTGACCCATTTATGCTCATTAGCCTGATGTGGGCAAACGCAATCGGCGATGGGCCAAACCAATTTGTGTTCACATCCGGTTACTTCGTGTATCAAAATGACAATGGCATCACTGGATTGTGTCAGAATGCGGCCTGCCGCTCTCGCCCACCGTTCCGGCCCAATCGCAATGGCCCACTGGCGACCATTTCCCCAAACCCCACGCTGCGACCAACGCTGATACCAACGCCTTCGATCACCAACTTGACGGTGGACTGCCCGCTTGACCCGGCCGTCGCCCAAGACGATCCGGCCAACACTGTTCGGGCCAACAAGATAGCTCCTAACAATCCAGTGGTCGTCGGGCAGGACCCGGAGAAGACCGGTGTGACCATCTCGGTTTCGATGACCGTCCCGCCCGTTTATTACTCGTACAACGTGAAGAACTATCACACGCGTTGCGAAGGCTCTGGATGCGGCCAGCCGCCTGGCTACGGGCCGGTCAACATCATCAACTGGGAGACGTGCGACCGGGTGACCGAAGTGTATGACGACAATCTGGCGTCGATCACCATCTCGGCCAACTTATCGCAAGCGTCCATTGACTGGATCACGGGCGAACTCGCCCAACGTTATCCAGGGGCGCAAGTCTATCAGCCGAACTGGGCATTGTTTCCGGGGATGCCGGGCGCTGGCGGCGGCATTGGAACAACTGTTTTCAGCATGCAGTGGAGCCGCGTCCCGTTCCGCGACCCGGGCAAGTATCTCGTCAACGTAAGTGGCGCGACGACGGGCACGCCGGTCAGCCCGCCGCGTTCGTTTGCCTGGGCGCGCGAAACGTTTGCCGTCAATCTCATTGAGACAGCACTCATCAAATGACCCTGGCACTCCCCGCTGTACGGGGCCTATGGGTGCACGCTAGGGCAACTGTGAACGATGAATGACACTTGCGCCTGCGCGCAGTGCAGGTGTGAATGATGAATAATCCCAGCCCAACGTTCAGATACAAACATGATGCTGGATAGAATTCCACTGATTGCATTCACTGAATCTGGAGACAATGATGAAAGCCAAATCACCTTCTATCTTTCCCGTCCTGCTCATCGCCGCGCTTGCGGGCGGGTTGACCCTGTTCTTCCTGTTCTCGTTGCGAGCGGATACCGAAGTTGTCGTCGCGGCACGCACGATTGGCGTTGGCGCACGGCTCACTGCCGAAGACCTCACCGTGAAGCAGGTCCGGTCAGCGGATGCGTTACCCAATGCACTCAAGTCAGTAGACGAAGCGGTCGGACAAGTGATCAGCGTACAGCGGCTCGCCGGCGATCAAGTTACGAGTGACATGCTCGGCAGCCAGGCGCTGTCGGCGATTGCTTCGGGACTTGCGCCGGACCATCGCGCCGTCGCGGTCAAAGTCTCGCGTTCGGCGGGCTTGGCCGGCATCGTGCGGCCCGGCGATCTGGTCACCTTGATCGCCGTCGTCGAGCCGCCGCTGAGTGGTCAACCGTTAGTATTCGGCCTACAGCCAACGGTTGCGCCAACTTTCGATCCGAATGTGCCGCCTACGGCGATTCCGACTCTCGATCCGAATCGGACACCAGCGCCCACAGCAATCAAGCCATATACGCCGTTCGCCCGTATCACGGCGACCGGACTCAAGGTGTTGCTCGTGCCGCAGACGTTTCGATACGAGGAAGCGACGACGACGGACTCTCAGGGGTTTGCCGCTGTGCAGTCCTCACAGGTGGGGCAGAGTGAAGGCGTGATTGTGCTGGATGTGCCGGCAACCCCGGTCACGCTGGAAGGGGTGGATAGGCCGACAATCCTGACCTTGCCGGAGCTGATCGCATTGCTTGACACTCAGGCCAAAGTGTATCTGGCGCTGGAGCCGCCGACATCCTCACCTGCACCCGGGCCAGGTATCGCTATCGAGCAGTT
>Ga0194120_10003398_pt1 | contig 25960 bp, 28 predicted proteins | sample TA2MahCa65mmetaG_FD_148642 | JGI IMG/M metagenome (GOLD analysis project Ga0194120, IMG submission 148642) | Freshwater microbial communities from Lake Tanganyika, Tanzania - TA2015019 Mahale Deep Cast 65m | ecosystem: Environmental > Aquatic > Freshwater > Lake | place: Tanzania: Lake... | reverse complement strand
CTCCACCGAGTAGATGTTGGGCGTGCGGGTGACGATATCGGCCGCTCCCGCCGGCGACGCGCTGACGCAGACTGTCGCGGCGAGGGTCAGAAAAGCACTCGGTTTCAGGAATCTTCTCATCGCTAGCTCCTAGTTGGGGGCCCCCTCGGAAATTGTTTTAGAGAGCTGCGGGTTTTGCGTCCGTAGAATCTGCCGCCGTCGTATCTCGCACGATAACTGTTATTAAGCGATTCTCCCGGGATTCTGACGATTCAATGTATTCATCCTGGCAAAAAGCGGGGTTTCCTGTGTAAGTACGGAATCCGGAGGGCGGACAGATTCGTATAGTGAGGGGGAGTAAACACGAGGAGGCCAACAGGATGACCGGATCTCTCATGGGACGCACAAGATTCGCGCTCCTGGCCGGTGCTTGCGCGCTTGCGGTCACCGCTTGCGTGCCTCCCACCCTCAATGCCTCCTCCAACGCGACGCTCTCGCCCAAGGCCGAGGGCGAGAAGGTCTACGCCGACTGCCTGGCTTGCCACGGCGCCGACGGGACCAAGACCGGCACCGATCTCAAAGCCCTCTCGTTCACGAAGATGAAGGAAGGCCTCCAGAAGCCCGCGATGGCCGGGGTCAAGGACAAGATGTCCGACGAGAAGATCGCGGCATTGATGGCTTACCTGGCGACGCTCAGCAAGTAGACCTGGTGGCCAGGCATGGCCAGGGGGGCCGGATGCGAGGAGCGCAAGCCCGCACGGCCCGCAGCGTACTGCCGTACGTGAGGGACGGGCGGGCGCAGCCCAACGAAGCAGCCGGGCCTCCTGGCGTCCTGGCTAGCATGTTACCCGGCCGCCGTCGGCCAGGACTGTCTGGCCGGTGATGAAGCCGGCGTCGTCGCTTGCCAGGAAGAGGGCGGCGGCGGCGATGTCCTCGGGCGATCCGAAACGCTTCAGCGGCGTGTCGGCGATGATCTTCTCGCGCTGCTGCGGGGTGAGTTCGGCCTGGATGCGCGTGTCCACGTAGCCCGGCGCGACCGAGTTGACGCGGATCACGGGCGCAAGTTCGCGCGCCAGTGACTTGGTCAGGGCGATGACGCCGGCCTTGGCGGCCGCGTAGTGGCATGACGTGGCGGACCCTTCGATGCCGCGCATGCTCGATATGTTGACGATGCTGCCCTGCCCGCGGCGGAGCATGACCTCGGCAGCGGCCTGGCAGGCCAGAAAGGTCCCCTTGAGATTCAAGTCCAGCACGTCGTCCCACATCGCGTCGCTGATCTCGGCCAGCTTTCCGCGGCGCACGATGCCGTGGCTGGTGATCAGGACGTCGAGTCGGCCGTAGGCGACGGCGATGCGGTCGATCATGTCCTGCACGGCGGCCCGGTTCGAGACGTCGGCCTTGTGGGCGATGGCCGACCCGCCCCGATCCGCGATCAGCGCGAGAGTTTCGGCCGCCAAGGCATCGCCATGGGCGAAGTTCACGATGACGGCGGCCCCCTCGGCAGCCGCCCGCAGGGCGATGCCGCGGCCGATGCCCGTCGACCCGCCGGTGACCAGCACGGTCCGGCCCTCGAAGCGCTTGAACATCAGAGCCTCCTCGGGGGGGTGCCGCCCCCCCGAGGCCCGCCGCCGCGCCATCCGTGGCAGGTCGCCGGCCATCCCAGGCCGGCCCGAGGCTCGGGCACCGTCGTCGGTGAAGCTGGCGGGCAACTCATGGGCTCATGGTACTATCCGCGCGAGTGGAACCCTGCAAAGCGAAGATGGTCGCGCCGATCCCGGTGGTGCCCCGGCCACAACGCGCGGCCGCCCTCGCCAGGGCATGGTTCAACCCCTCGCTTGTCCCCGCCGACCTGATCTCCTTCGATCTCCTCTCGGACTCCGGGGCGGGCGCCCTCTCGGATCGCCAGGCGGCATCTCTCGCGACGGGCGACGAGGCCTATGCGGGCAGCCGCGACTTCGCGGATCTGGCCGCCGCGGTGCAGGATCTGTTCGGCTTCCCGCGGATCGTGCCGACCCATCAGGGCCGCGGCGCCGAGAATCTGCTGTGCCGCGCGCTGCTCCGGGCCGGCGCCGTCGTGGCGTCCAACGCGCCGTTCGAGACCACCCTGGCCCACATCGGCAACGTGGAGGCGAGGGCGGTGGATGTGGCGGCAGGCGGCGCATCGGGCGATCTCGACCTCGCGGCCCTGGCCACCGCTCATTCCGGACAGGGAGTCTCCCTGGTGATCGCCTCGCTGACGTGCAACGGCCGCGGCGGGCGCGCCGTGTCGATCGGGAATCTCCTCGCCGTGCGCGACTGGTGCCGAGGCGCCGGAGTCCCGCTGGCCGTCGACGCTTCCCGGATTTTCGAGAACGCTGCCATGGTGGCCGAGAGCGAGGGCGCCTGGGCGGGTCGGCCGGCGCGGGAAATCGTGCGCGCCGCGGCGGACGCCGCGAACGTGCTCTACATGAGCGGGAAGAAGGACGGCCTCAACAAGATCGGCGGCTTCATCGCGGTGCGCGACCCGGCGCTGGCCGGCCGCCTGGTGGATCTGTGCCTGGTCTTCGAGGGGATGCCCACCTACGGCGGGATGGCCGGCCGCGACATGGCGGCCCTGGCGCAAGGGCTGCGCGAGGCGGCCGACGATCGCCACCTGGCGCACCGCCGCGCCGAAGCAGGCGCGCTGGCGAGTAGCCTGCGCGAGGCAGGCGTGCCCTTTCTCGACCCGCCCGGCGGCCACTGCCTGCTCCTCGACGCGGCGCGGTTCTTCCCCGGCGTCGCGCACCCCGGCTGCACCCTGGCCGCCGCCCTGTACGAGGCCGGTGGCGTGCGCGGTGCGGCCCTCCCGGGCCAGGCCGGCCTGTTCCACGAGCACGGCGGGGCGCAGGTCGACCTGGTGCGCCTGGCCATCCCTCGCCGCGTGTACACGGCCGAGCAACTCGCGGGCGTGGCGGCCGTCGTGGCACATGTATGGCAGCACCGGGATCGGGTGCGGCCCCTCGCGATCGCCGAGTCGCCGCCCGGGCGAAACAAATTCGCCACCCGCTTCACATGCGCCGGCGACGCGGTGTGCGAGGCGATGCCACCGGGCCCCGAGCCGACCGGAGCGCCCTTCGTCCGGCGCGTGGTCGAGGTGCTGCCGGATCCCGACCTTGCGGCGCGGCGGCAAGCCCTGGACCGCGCCGGCTGGAACATGTTCGCCCTCGACGCGTCGGGCGTGGGCGTGGACCTCTTCACCGACAGCGGCACGGCGGCGATGAGCGCCGCGCAGTGGGCGCGCCAGTGGCTGGCCGACGACACCCTGATCGGATCGTGCTCCCTGGCGCGCTTCCAGGAGGCCGCGCGTGCCACCTACGGCATGCCGTACGCGCTGGCGACCCACCAGGGACGCGGCGCCGAGGCGGTGCTCTTCGACGTGCTGGTGGCCCCGGGCCGGGCGGTGGCGACCAACATGCAGTTCTTTTCGACCGCCCAGCACATCCGGCGCGTGGGCGCCGACCTGGTGGACGTCATCGGCGACGCGGCCTACGACCTGGAGCGAGACGCGCCCTCCAAGGGGGACGTCGATCTCGGGAAACTGCGGCGGGCGCTGGGCGAGCACGACGTCGCCCTGGTCGCGATCTCGACGACGGTCAACGACGCGGGCGGCCAGCCCGTATCCCGGCGCAACCTGGAGCAGGTCGCGGAGATCTGCCGGGACGCCCGCGTACCGCTCTGGCTGGACATGACCCGCCTCGCCGAAAACGCCTGGTTCGTGCGGGAGGCCGAGGGCGGCCGGGCGCCGCTCGCCGGCGTCGTCAGGGAACTGGCCGACCTGGCGGCCGGCGGCTGGGTGAGCGCCAAGAAGGACTGCCTGGTCAACATCGGCGGCATCCTGGTTTTCCGGGACGATGGCCTGCTGCCGCGCCTCTTGAACGCCCTCATCCTCTACGAGGGCATGCCGGGATCGGGCGGCCTGGCCGGGCGCGACCTCGAGTTCATGGCCGTCGGGATGCGCGAGATGGTGGACGAGGCCTACATGGCGCACCGGATAGGCCAGGTGCGGCGCCTCTGGGCGCGGCTGCGCGATGCCGGGGTCCCCGTCCTGCGGCCCCCCGGCGGGCACGCGGTCATGGTGGACGCGGCGGCCTTCCTGCCGCACCTGGCGCAGGACGAGTCTCCCGGCCACGCCCTGGCGGCCGCCCTGTACCTCGAGTGCGGCGCGCGGGCCATGCCGGTCGCGACCGGGCTCCACGCGGGCGGGCAGCGCCGGGCCGGGGATCGGCGCGAGATGCTGCGCCTGACCATCCCGCGCCGCGTTTATTCCGACGCGCAACTCGCCGCCGTGGCCGATGCGCTGATCGGCCTCTGCGGCCGCGCCGGCACGATACCTGGTTTGCGTCCGGCGGAAGCGGACGGCCAGTTTCCCTTCATCACCGGCCGCTTCGCGCCGGCCAGCCTGGTGCCCGCGCCGTGAGTACCCGCAAGATCCTCGCCGTCGCTTTCGTCCTGCTGGGCGTCGGGGCGATGACCTTCTCGCTCTTCGCCATGCGCGCGCCCGCGGACAGCCCCACCTTCGTTGGCGGCCGGGCGATCAAGAATGCGGGAGGCCACAACCCGCGGGAAATCTTCGTGACCGGCATCGGGATGGTCCTGATACTGGCCGGCGGGATCCTCCTGGTGTCGCGCGGGGACTAGCCGAACAACAGTCGCAGACCCTTGAGGAATGCCTGGTACACGACCTCCTGGTACGGATACCACCACGGCGTGATCGGGAGTCCGAAACGCGGGTAGTTGACGTGGTGGACGTTGACCATTTCCAGCAGGCCTGTTTCCGAGTGGACGCGCCCGATGCCCGACTGTTTCACCCCGCCCCAGGGCATCTCCGGCAGGCCGGCATGGAAGATGACGTCGTTGATCATCACGCTGCCGGCGTCGATGTGCTCCGCGACCCGCAACGCCTCGGGGATGTCGCGGCCGAAGACGTAGCCGCCCAGTCCCAGATGGCTGTCGTTTGCCAGTTTCAGCGCCTCCGCGTCGGAGTCCACGGGCATGATCGGCAGGATCGGGCCGAAGGTCTCCTCGCGCATCACGCGCATCTCCTGGCGCACGCCGGAAAGCACCGTGGGCGCGAAGTACATGCCCTTCTCCCCGATGCGTTCGCCGCCGGTTTCCAGCGTCGCCCCGCCGGCGATCGCGTCGGCCACTTGCTCGCGGGCCACGTCCAGTTGCCGCGGGAACGTCAGGGAACCCACGTCGCACGGCCCGGCGGACGGGTCGCCCTGGCGGAGCGAGCGCGTGAGTTCGGTGATGCGGCGGACCAGGGGCGTGTAGAGGCTCCGCGCGGCATACACCCGCTCCACCGACGCGCAGCATTGTCCGGAATTGGCGAAGGCGCCCCACACCAGCGCGCGGGCGGTCTGCTCGAGGTCGGCGTCGTGACGCACGATGGCGGCGGCCTTTCCTCCGAGTTCGAGGCTGCAGGAGATCGAACGCTCGGCGCAGGCCACCGCCACCTTGCGCCCCGACGCGACCGACCCCGTGAAGACGATGTGGTCGGGACCCGCCTCGATGAGCGCTTTGCCGGTCTCGGCGCCGCCTGGTACCACCTGCAGCAGATCCGGCGGCAAGCCCGCACCGTCCCAGAGTTCCTTGGCGCGGAGCGTGATGAGCGGCGTAACCTCGGAGGGCTTGACCACGACCGCGTTGCCGGCTATCAGCGCCATGACGGCGTCCGCCAGCGAAAGGAAGAGCGGGAAGTTCCACGGCGCGATGATGCCGATGACGCCCCTGGGGCGGTAGTGCAGGTAGCTGGCGCGATTTTTGAGGATGAACGAGTCGATCCGGCGCGGCCGCAGGATCTGGGGGGCCCGCCGGCCGAAGTAGCCGAGGGTGAGCGTGAGGGGCAGGATGTCGTGGAGGAGGGCCTCCAGCCTGGGCTTGCCGTTCTCCCGCGCCAGGTGCGCCGTGAGATTCTCGGCCTCGCGCAGCACCGCCTTGCGGAACGCCTTGATGCGGCGGCAGCGTTCGCGCACCGGCAGGTCGCCCCACGCGGCCTGCGCCGCCCGGGCGCGGTCGACGGCCGCCTTGACGCCCGCCGCCGAGGTGATGGCGACCTCGCCTAGCGATTCCCCGGTCGCGGGGCTCCGGACGGTGATGACTCGAGATTGCGCGTCGGTGACCATTCCAGCATTATAGTCCCGTGCTCGAACAAGCGGCGCGGCGGCTGGGTTTTGCCGCCTGCGGCGCGATACCCGCGGGCGAGTATCCCGACCGCGAGCGCTTCCTGTCGTGGCTCGCGCAAGGGTTCCACGGCGACATGCACTGGCTGGCGCGAGATCCGGCGCGCCGCACCGATCCCCGGCTCGTCCTGGAAGGCTGCCGGAGCGTCGTGGTCGCGGTGATGAACCATTACCCGGGGGAATTGCCGCCGCGGCCGGACGACGCGCCGCGCGGGCGCATCGCGCGCTACGCCCTCGGCCTGGACTACCACGACGTCGTGCTCGAGCGCTTGCGAGATCTGGCCCGCGAACTCGACGATCCGGCAGCGCGCTGCTACGTCGACACCGGGCCCGTCCTGGAGCGCTCGGTGGCCGAAGCCGCGGGGATCGGCTGGGTCGGCAAGAACGCCAACTTCCTCGTGCCGGGAATGGGTTCGTACGGCTTCCTGGGCGTCATCCTCACGCGCCGCACCCTCCCTTACTCGCCTCCCGGCCGGGTGAGTTGCGGCACCTGCGCCGCGTGCCTGCCGGCATGCCCGACCGGAGCCATCGTCGCCCCGGGCCGCGTGGACACCCGCCGCTGCATCAGCTATCTGACCATCGAGTTGCGCGGCGCCGTGCCCCGGGAACTGCGCCCGATGGTGGGCGACTGGGTCTTCGGCTGCGACGACTGCCAGGAGCCCTGTCCGTGGAACCGCAAGGCGCCCGCGACGTCCGAACCGGAGTTCCGTCCGCTAGCCGACCGGGTCTGGCCGAGGCTGGACGAGTTGCTGGGCCTGACCCGGGAAGACTTCGCGGCGCGGTTCCGCGGCAGCCCCGTCAAGCGCGCAAAGCGAGCAGGGCTGGCGCGCAACGCCGCGATCGCGCTGGGAAACTCGGACGACCTCCGCGCCGTCGGCCCACTGCGGCAGGCCCTGGAGGCCGATCCTGATCCGCTGGTGCGCGGCCATTCCGCCTGGGCCCTGGGCCGCCTGGACGACCTGCTCGGCCTGCGGACGGCCCTCGCGACCGAACGCGATCCCGGCGTCCGGGAGGAAATCGACGCGGCGCTAGCTGGCTCCTAGCAGGGTCTGGACCTTGCCGAGCAGATCGTGCGGCAGGAAGGGTTTGGTCAGGTAGTCGACGGCCTTCTCCTCGAGAACCGCCCGCGTGTCCTTGTCGTGCGCATACGCCGACACCAGCACGACCGGAATGCGGGCCGTGCCCGGGTGGGCGCGCAGGACGTCGAGCGCCTCCAGACCGGTCATCCGCGGCATGCGGATGTCCAGCAGGATCAGATCGGGAGACGCTTCGGCGGCCTTCTCGACGGCCTCCTGGCCGTCCACCGCTTCGACCACGTCGAAACCGGCGCGTACCAGCAGGATCTTGATGAGGAGGCGGATGTCTTCTTCGTCGTCGGCGATGAGGATGCGAGCCACTAGTTGTTACCTACGCAGGAATGTTGCCTGGGGGTCTCCGGCAGGCAAACCGGCCGTCACGTTCTTAGCGAATTGCCGGCAGCGGCCCCATGGGCAAGGGCGTGCCCCCGCCCGGAGCCGGCGCGCCCGGCTGCTGGTAATAGACCGGCGGCTGTGGCTGGTACACCGGCTGCGGCGGCTGATACACCGGCTGCGGCGGCTGATACACCGGCTGCGGTTGCTGATACACCGGCTGCGGCGGCTGATACACCGGCTGCGGTTGCTGATACACCGGCTGCGGTTGCTGGTAGGCCGGCGCGGCCGAACCCGACGGCAGGCCGGCCTTGCGGCGGACTCCCTCGACGAAGGCCTGGTAGCCCTCGTAGCGTATCGCTTCCGAGCCCTGCTGCAATTCAAAGGCCGACGGATTCCGCCGGAGAAGCTGCTGGTAGACCGACTGGACCTGGCTGGCCTCGGCGCCGCCGCCGCCCCACTGGATCGTGTCCGGCCGGGCGGTCGGCTGCGAGTAGGTCGGCATGTTCTGGCCGTAGGTGGGCACGTTGGGGCTGTAGGTCGGCGCCGTCTGGCCTCCCGGCAATTGCTGGAAGATCTGCCCGATGGCCCCGAAGATCGCTCCGACCTGTCCGAAATTGATATCCGCCACGACGCGCTTCTCCCTCTCTTCGATGTGGTTGTCCACGCGATCTCCGGCCGGCGGGTAAACCGACCGCTAAGGATGGGGAGCGATTCGGTTAACCTTTTTAGGGTCTGTTAACTCCCGCAAGCGCGGTTTAAGCGGGGGGTATATAGGTCGTATAGAGCGAAGTTGGTGAGGGAGAGTGTTGCAATGGCCGATCTGAACGTCTCGGGTGCGCGTCCGGCGACCAATCCGCTGCCGCAGGCGGAAGCCTCCTTCGCGCCCAGCGAAGTCCTCAAGGAGATCTCCTCGGCGCAGAAGCGCATGGAGACCGATCGCATCGAGGCGCAGAATCCCGGCGCCTGGACGCGGATCAAGGAAGCGGTCCCCTTCGTGGGCGGCTCGTCCAAGAAGGAGCGCGAAGCCCGCATCCGGACCGCCGAGAAAATGGACAAGATCATGGACCAGCTCTACGAGATGGTCTTCAAGGTCTACCAGGGCCTCATCAACCCGCAGGCCGCTTCGGGCTAGGCCGCAAGACGCTTCGAAGCCCCCGGCAGTGCCGGGGGCTTCAATCATTCTGCTATTTCTTGTTGAGCCCGAACAGGCTCATCAGGCCGCCCCGCGGTTTGGCCTTCTGCTCGGCCGGTTGCTCCGCCGAGAGCGCAGGGTAATTGACCGGCTGCGGGGCCGGGAAGAGCTTGGAAAGGTCCGGATCGCCCGCGTACTCAACGTGCAGGCGCTCGAGGTGATAGAGCTTGCCGGAAAGCTGCGGCGCCTTGATGGTGCCGGTGAGGAACTGCAACGCCTCGCGCCCGGACAGGTGCTTGAGTTGCTCGAACTGCTTCTCGGCGTTGACCAGCGCGGTCGTGGCGTCGGTGAACTGCTGGAAGATCATCTGCAGCCGCTGCATCAGCGCCGGCGAGGCCTTGGCGCGGGCCTTGACCTTGTTGACCATCGTGAGCTCGGCCGGCGAGTACTGCGCGGGCTTGCCCAGCACACCTCCGACGACCTTCATCCGGGGCAGGAGCTCGTCGATGACCAGGCGCGCTCCGGCGACGATGGACTGGGCCTCGATCATCTTCATCGAGAAGACGTCCTGGACGGTCACGCGCTGGCCCTGGGTTCCCGGGCGGGCCTCGGGGTTCGGCACGACGCGGGCGGCGCCGACCTGTTCGGCGCCGTTGGCCGCGCTCTTGACCGCGACATAGAATCCAAGCTTCTGGTCGATGCGGCGGATACGGGCGTCGCGTTGCGGGCTCGGCGGCTCGGCGCGCAGGCGATTCAGCTCCGCCTCGTGCTCCTTGGCCAGCTGATCGAGATAGTCGAGCCGAAGCTTCAGCTCGCGCGTGGTCGCCTTGAGCTGTTTCTCCATCCGGACGATCTCGGCCTTCTGCCGATCTCCGGATAGCTCGCCCTCGAGCGGCTGTGTTTCCCTGTTGGACATCGATCTTTCTGGAAGATGCCTACCCCCGGTTCCTATACCCCGGGACGAGGGACGCAAACGACGGCTCCGGGTAGATATCCCACGTGCGCTTTCCCCTCGCCCGGTCATGCCTGGCAATGCTGCTGCTCCTGCTGGTAGCCTGCCGGGGCCCCGTGCCGGGCCTGGGCTTCCTGGGCGGCGCCTTCGCCGGGGCACCCGACTCGACCCCCGGGGCGGCGGGCGACCCTGCGGCGGGGGGCGGGCGGGCGGCGTCCGCGCCCGTGCTGGAAGCGCTCGAACCCGACAACGGGGGCGTGGGCGCCGTCTTCCACCTCAAGGGGCGCTCCCTGGCCGCCAACGGCACGAAGGTGTTCTTCGGGGACCGCGAAATAGGGTTCTCGGTCGAAACCGACGGGCGGCTCCGGGCTCGCGTGCCCGAGGGTGCGCAGAACGCCCTGGTGCGGGTGGAACGCGGCGGGGAGCAATCCGCCAAGCCGTTTCGCGTCACCGCCAGGCTCGTCCTGAACCTGCTGAAGGCCTTGCCCGCGGCGGTCGGCCTGCCGCTGCCGGTCACGGTGGACGGCTACGACACGGCCGGCGCGGCGATTCAGGATCCCGCCTTCGACCTGCTGGTCGATCCGCCCGAGGCCGCCGACGTGGTGGGCCGCACGGGCGTCGTCCCGCGCCGGGTGGGCACGTTTGCGATCCAGGCGGTGAGCGGCCAGGCGGAGGACATCAAGAACGCCACCTCCTGCAAGGGCGACTTCCGCCTGGAGGATTACATCGGCGACGGGCATCCCTACCAGATCTACGGCGGGCCGCAACTGATGCACGCCACCCAGAGCGTCAAGGCCTCCGAGGCGCACCTGCTGCGCCCCTGGGGCCTCATCAACGACTTCCAGCTAGGAGCCGAAAAGGGGCTGCTCTTCGCCGACAGCGGTTCGGGGCGGCTGCGCTTCGTGCCGGACGGCGGGGCGAGCATCAAGACGGTGATGGGCGGCGGAAACATGGTCCCGATCGCCACCGATTCCGCGGCGGCGGTCGACTACGACCCCCTCAAGATCGAACTCCTCGAACCGGCGGGCCTGGCCATCGGCAAGGACATCGACGATCAGGCCACCGAGAGCGTCAGGGACGTGGTGGTCATCGCCGAACGCGGGCGCCACCGCATTCTCGCGTGGTACTACACGAAGGCCCCTCCCAACGTCCGGGTCATAGCCGGCACGGGCAACCCGACGTTCACCCGCCAGACGGCCACCGACAGCGCCCTGGTGCAGAGCCAGGCCCTGGGCGACCAGGACATTCCCAAGAAGGTCTGCGGGGAGCCGACGTCGGCGACGTTCTGGGATCCCGCCGGCGTGGCCATCACGAACCGCGAGATCAAGGTCAACAACAAGCCGTTGTTCCGGGTGGCAGAGATCTTCGTCGCCGACACCAACAACCACGTCGTGCGCCGCATCGTGCGCAAGACGCCAAGCGAGGTGGCAAAGGACTTCAACGCGGCCGGGTGCAGCCAGGGGAACCTCAAGGCCAAGACGGGCATCATCATCACGGTGGTGGGCAACGGCAAGGCCGGCGACTCCATCGCGGTGGCCGAGGCCTCCGGCAGCGCCATCAACGCTCCCCTCGACGTGGCCCTCGATCCGACCAACGGGCTGGACGTGCCCATCCTGGTGTCGGATTCAAACAATAACCGCATCCTGCAGGTCAAGGGCGCCATGACGGTCCCCGAGGAGGGCACGCCGTCGTTCGGCATCGACGTGATCGCCCCGCCCGCCGCGCACGACCTGGCGCCCCTTGGCCATCCGGCGGGGCTCTACCTGCAGCCGGTGACGGGCACATTGCTGATCGCCGACACGCTGCGCAACCGGGTCCTGCTTGTTCCCAAGACGCGCACGACGATGGCCGAGGTGGGCTCGTGCTCGCTGGAGGCCACGCCGTCGGCCGGCCTGGTCTGGCCGCGGGCGATCGCCCCCGTGAAAATCGACGGCGCCGGGGTGGACGCGAAGGTCGAGACCTTCGTATCCGACTTCCTGTCGAACCGGATCCGGCGGCTGAAGAACTTCCCCAATTGATCGAGAGTGGGGCCCCTGGAGCCGCCGCCGCGAAGCGAGGCGGGAAGGGCGACCCATTACAATCGCGTTCGTGGATTTAACAAAACTGTACGGAGTTATGAATTGCCTGTTAAGGGGTAGAAGGCGCTTGGCCGGTGGGGCGATAAAGGTGGAGCGAGGGAGAATTCCAGGTGCCGTCTGATCTCCGATACAGCCTGATCAACACGTTCAGCGCCATCGATCAGTTCCGCAGCAACATTCTCTTCAACTTGCAGGGCGCGTCCCAGCCGGGCTTCAACAAGAAGAACACGCAGCTTGCGCTAAACTCGTCGCCCGTCACCATCCGCCAGGCCGAGGCGGGCGGTGTCCAGACCGGCACGAAGTCGGCCATTTCCGCCGGCCCGAGCGAACTGCGCATCGGCCAGTCGTCGCTGGCCTTCGCCCAGGGCACCATCGGGCAACGGGTCGGGCAGTTGACGAGCCTTGCCGTCAACGGCGAGGGCTTCTTCGCGGTGGCCGAGAGCCTCCAGCACGGCGCCCGCGTCTTCCTGACCCGCGACGGCTCGTTCGTGTGGAAGGACACGACTCCCGCGGACAAGAAGCAGAGCAAGTTCAAGCAGTTCCACCTGACCTCGCGCAGCGGCCTCTTCGTGTTGCGGGCGCAGGACATCGATCTCAACCCGGCCTCGCCGAACTTCATGCGCCTCAAGCAGGACGTGCTCGATTCGCCGCCAGGGATGATGGTCAACTCGGAGGATGGCGGCGACCGCGACGCCACGCGCCTGGTGCCCGCGGGTTCGAGCGCCAAGACCGGCGACTGGATTCCCGATCGCATCCGCGGCGTCATCGGTTTCGAGGGCGACCCGTTCAAGATGACCGAGGAAGCCAAGAAGAACACGGCCAACAACAACTCGAACATCGCCCTCTTGCGCGTACCCCTCAAGGAGTTCTTGAAGGAGTCGAGTTTCGGCGCGACGGTCTACGAGACCAACATCACCACCCGGGCAGGCATCATCGGCAAGAGCTACGCGGCCTGGCGCGCGGCGGGCGACGGCGTCCAGATCCAGTCCGAGAGCGCCGAGACGCCGGACTTCACCGCCATCCAGACCGAGGCCAACATCCAGAGCGACGTGGCGAACTTCGTGTTCAAGAATCTCCGCGACATGCTGGACAACTACAACCGCTCGATCGACGATCTCCTCGGCCTGATCCGCTGATCCTGAAAGGGGCGCGATCGCTCAAAGCGCTTCGCCATGCAGGTCGTAGGGTTCGGCGCGGGTGATGCGGATGCGGACGATCTCGCCCGGCTCCAGCGCCCGGCCGGCCGCGACGTAGGTCGTGCCGTCGATTTCCGGGGCGTCGCGGTAGGTCCGGCCGAGCGCCCGGCCGGTGGCGACGTCGACGGACTCGACCAGGACATCCAGCTCCCGGCCCACCAGGGCCTGGTGGATCTCGTGGGAAATGCGCTGCTGCTCCTGCATGATTCGCCTGCGGCGCTGCTCGCGGACCTTCTTGGGCACCGCGGGCTTCATGGCGGCCGCCGGCGTGCCCTTCTCGGGGGAGTAGGCGAAGGCGCCGACGTGATCCAGGCGCTGTGCCCGGACGAACTCCAGCATGTGCGCGAAGTGCTCCTCGGTCTCGCCCGGGAAGCCCGTGATGAAAGTGGTGCGGATGGCCAGGTCCGGCACGATCGCCCGCATGCGGGCAACGAGGTCGGCCGGCGGCTCGTGGCGCGGCCGCTTCATCGCCCGCAGCATGTCCGGGTGGGTGTGCTGGAGCGGCACGTCCAGGTACGGCACGACCTTGGGCAGGTCGCGGATGGCCTCGAGGAGCGCGTCGGTCATGTAGTTGGGGTAGGCGTACAGGATGCGGATCCAGTCCAGACCATCGACCTTGGCGAGCTTCTCGAGCAGGCGCGGCAGTTGGAACTTGCCCGTCTCCTTCTGGCCGTAGCGCGTGGTGTCCTCGGCGATGAGCACGACCTCGCGCACGCCGCCCTCCGCGAGGCGGCGAGCCTCCCGCAGGATGTGCTCCTCGGGGCGCGAGACGTACTTGCCGCGGAACTGCGGGATGATGCAGAACGTGCAGGTGTGGTCGCAGCCTTCGGAGATCTTGAGGTAGCTGGACGGCCCCAGGCCCGTGAGCAGGCGCGGCAACTCGACCTGCACCACCCGCTCGGACTGCGGCAGAGCCGTCACGGCGTTGAGTCGCTCGCCTGCCTGCACCCGATCGAGAATCGTCGCGATGTCGCCGAAATCCCCGGTGCCCAGGACCGCCGAGACCTCGGGCAATTCGTCGAACAGCTCCTGCTGGTGGCGCTGGGCCAGGCAGCCGCTGACTACCAGCTTCTTGCCGGTCTCGCCCAGTTCGACGATCGTGCGCACCGACTCCTGGGTGGCGTCGCCGATGAACGAGCAGGTATTGACGATGATGACGTCGGCCGCGCGCTCGTCGGCTTCGAGCCGATAGCCGGCCTCGGCCAGCAGGCCGAGCATGTTCTCGGAATCGACGGTGTTCTTGGAACAGCCGAGCGAGACCATTCCGACGCGCGCTTTCACGATCCCTCGCATTGAAAAAATGAATAGCAAGAAAAGAACCTGACCAGGATCCCCGATCCTAGCCCAGATTGCGGCGATTGGCTAGTTGCCGGCCCCGCCTGCCAGCACGATGTCCCGCGGCGGCTGCTTGGTCTGGCTCGACAGCGAGAACGCCACCGCCCGCAGGTCGAAGAGCCTCCCGCCCGTCTGGACGGTCGCGTAGGCCACCGTGCTGGTGCCGATGAAGCCGATCCACAGCTCGCTCTGGTCGTGGTTGAAGGCGATGGCCTCGGGCTGCGTGTCGCGGATCTTGGTCTGGTCCGGGAAGAGCAGCGCCGAGCCCTCGGGCTTGATCTGCACGTACTGGTTCTTGCGGGGAATCGTCGCGTAGACCGTACCGTCGTTGGCGACCTCGACGTCGTGGGTCTGGCCGACCGGGCTCTGGCCGAACAGGATGGCGGCGCTGCTGCCGGTATCGATGCGCCACATGCCGCTGCCCAGCTCGGTATCGGTGATGAAGAGGTTCTTGCCCGCCTGGTCGATCGTGGCGCGCAACGGGCGCTCGGCGCCATTTAGCTGGATGGTGGGCCCGTCGACCAGGCCGGAGGATTGGCTGGTCAGGACGCGCACCTGGCCGGTCTTGGTGACGTTGCCGGCGGAGCCGGTCTGGGTCGTGACGGCTTCGTTGACGACGTAGATGGTCAGCGCCGCGCAATCGCCGTTGGCGGCTTTCTGGCAGGCCGGATTGACCACGATGCCGCGCGGCTTGAAGCCGGACCCGAGGGTCAGGGTCTGGTCCGCGATGCGGCTGGTGACGTTGAGGCGCGTGACGGTGCCGGCGCCGGGGCTGGTCACGAAGAGCCACTTGCCGTCCGGGCTGATGGCGATGTCGTCGGGATTGGTGCCGGCGGCGACCTCCTCCTCGGTGCTGCCGCTGCGCCGATTGACGAACGACACCGTGCTGCCGGTCTGGTTGAGGACGTAGAGGTACTCCTGCGAGCCGGTCGGCTTGAGGGCCATCTTCACCGGGCCCGCGCCCACCTTGATGGGCGTGCCGGTGGGCGTCTTGAGGACGGCGTCGACGACCGCGACCTCGTTGGTGTTGAACTGCGTGATGTAGGCAAACAGGGAGACGGGGGTCTGCGTCAGGGCCACCCGGCCGGGGCAGCCCGCGAGTAGCTGGGATAGCAGCGCGGCCAGACCGACCGTGGACAACAACGACCTGGACATCCGTCCTCCTGGAGTGCAGAAACGCCACATGTTAACAAACTCCTGCCCAGCATAGCGGGGGTGGGCGTACGGAGCCGTGATGGCGGCACGACACCTCGATATACCACGGCTCCGCGTCGAAAATGTTTCGGGCCGCCACGTACGTGACGGCCCGGAAAGCGCGTGCCGCTACCTGGCGGCCTCGCTCAGCGCCGAGGCGACCTCCGCGTCGCTGACCGTGCGCTGCGCCTGGACGGTGACGTTGTTGACGACGTCCACGACGCCCGGCACCGCGGCCACGCGACCGGCGACCTCGAACTTCTCGGCCAGGGTGGCGGCCTGCCCCGCGAGGGTGACCACGCCCCCGTCGATCGTGGCGGTTATGCGCCCGTTTTTCAGGCTGATGACGATTGGCCCCGGCGGGGTGACGGCCGCGACGGCGGCCGGTTCGGCCGAGGCAGGAGGGGCCAGCGCGACCTCGTCTCCGCCGGTGGTCTTGAGCTTGACCAGCGATCCCGGCACCGGCCCGCCGACGCGCAGCGTGGCTAGGGAGCCTTCCAGCGAGGCGGCCCAGCGATGCGCGAGCGCCCAGGCCGGCTGGCCGGCGCGCGTGGCATCCCAGGCCGTGACGGATGCGACGGGGAGCTTGCCGACGGAGATCACCGGCGTCCCGGCTACGTCGGTCAAGGAGACGACTCCCACGGGCTGCACCGTGCCATCCTTGCTGACGGCCGCCTCCAGGCGCCGCCGGATCTCCAGCCCGCGCGCCGCGAGGTCCTGGCCGGGAAGCGCCGTGAGCAGGAGCACTTGGCGGCCCTGTACCATGAGGTAACCGGCATCGGCCGCTTTGGCCCCGCCGGCCGCCTGGGCCGGCTGGCACAGCAGAATGCCGCCGGAAATCACACTCAACCAGCTGGCAAGTCGGATCATCGGTAGCCCCTCCCCAGGGCGGGTTCACCCTTCAATCACATATTACCCCAACTTCCCTGTTTCTTAACACGGTACAATAGCTAATCGCCCATGAACCGCAACATCAGAAATATCGCGATCATCGCGCACGTCGACCACGGCAAGACCACGCTCGTGGACGCGTTGCTGCGGCAGTCCGGCGTCTTCCGGGAGAACCAGCAGGTCGCCGACTGCGTCATGGATTCGCTGGATCTCGAGCGCGAGCGCGGCATCACCATTCTCGCCAAGAACACGGCGGTCGAGTACCGCGGCATCAAGATCAACATCGTGGACACCCCCGGCCACGCCGATTTCTCGGGCGAGGTCGAGCGTGTGCTGGGCATGGTGGACGGCGCCCTGCTGATCGTGGACGCCTTCGAGGGCCCGATGCCCCAGACGCGCTACGTCCTGCGCAAGGCCCTTGAGCAGGGGATCAAGCCCATCGTGGTCGTCAACAAGATCGACCGTCCGGGGTGCCGCCCGGTCGAGGTCGTGGACCTGGTCCTCGACCTGTTCATCGACCTTGGCGCCGACGACGACCAGATCGAGTTCCCGGTCGTCTTCGCGAGCGGCATAAACGGCACGTCCACCCACGATCTGGCGACCGAGGGCAGCGACATGCGCCCGCTTTTCGAGTCCATCCTCAAGCACGTGCCGGCGCCCGCCGGCGATTCCTACCGGCCACTCCAGCTCCAGGTGACCACCCTCGACTACAGCGAGTATCTGGGCCGGGTCGTGATCGGTCGCATCCACCACGGGCAGATCGCGGCCGGCCAGCCATGCGCGCTGCTGCGGTCGGACGGCACGACCCAGAAGGGCAAGGTCACCAAGCTGTTCACGTTCAGCGGCCTGAAGCGGCTGGAGACCGAGAAGGCGTCGGCCGGCGACCTCGTGGCGGTGGCGGGCTTCCCCGACGCCAACATCGGCGACACCATCGCCGACGCCGAGGATCCCAACGCCCTGCCGCTGATCAAGGTCGACGAGCCCACGCTGCAGATGACCTTTTCCATCAACGACAGCCCGTTTGCCGGCCGCGAGGGCAAGTACGTCACCAGCCGGCACCTGCGCGACCGCCTGCAGCGCGAGTTGCTGTCCAACGTGGCGCTGCGCGTCGAGGAGACCGACTCTCCCGACCGGTTCCTGGTCTCGGGCCGCGGCGAGTTGCACCTGGGCATCCTGGTCGAGACGATGCGCCGCGAGGGCTACGAATTCCAGATCTCCAAGCCCCGGGTCATCCTCAAGACCATCGGGGGGCAGGTTTACGAGCCTTACGAGCTGCTGACCCTCGACGTCCCCGACGAGTACGCCGGCACGGCCATCGAGGCGCTCGGCCGGCGCCGCGGCGAGTTGCACCGCATGGAATCCGACGGCTCGCGCACACAACTCGAGTTCCTCGTGCCGGCTCGCGGCCTGCTGGGCTTCCGCGGCGACTTCATCCGCATGACTCGCGGCAACGGCACGATGAACCATTCGTTCTTCGAGTACAAGCCCTTCGCGGGCGACATCGGCTCGCAGCGCAACGGTGTGCTGGTCGCCTGGGAGGAGGGCGAGGCCACCGCCTACGCGCTTTCCAACCTGGAGGATCGCGGCGTCTTCTTCATCAAGCCGGGCGTCAAGGTCTACACGGGGATGATCGTGGGCGAGCACACGCGGCAGCAGGACCTGGAGATCAACGTCTGCAAGGCCAAGAAGCTCACCAACATGCGCGCCGCAAGCGGAGAGGAGCTGGTCCGGCTGCACACCCCGATCGACATGACGCTCGAGCGGGCGATGGAGTACATCAACGACGACGAGCTCATCGAGGTCACCCCCCAGTCCGTCCGCCTGCGCAAGCAGAAGCTGGCCCGCAGCCACTGATATGCCCGCCGCCATCTACCCGGGCTCCTTCGACCCGATCACCAACGGCCACCTCGACATCATCGAGCGCGCCATCTCGGTCTTCGAGCACGTCACGGTGGCGGTGCTGATGAACACCAGCAAGTCGGGGATCTTCACCCCCGACGAGCGGGTCGAACTGATCAAGCAGGTGGTCGGCGCCAACCCGAAGGTCTCGGTCGAGAGCTTCCGCGGCCTGACGGCCGACTACGCCCGCAACAAGGGCATCCGCCACCTCATCCGCGGCCTGCGGGCCGTCTCGGACTTCGACGCCGAACTGCGCATCGCGCTGGCCAACCGCAAGCTCAACCCGGCGCTCGACACCGTCTTCCTGATGACGAGCGCGGAGAATTTGTTCCTGTCCTCGTCGACGGTCAAGGAAATCGCCACGCTCGGCGGCGACACCTCGGGGCTGGTCCCGCCCCTGGTCGCCAAGCGCCTCAAGGAGAAGTTCAACTGATGCGTTCGCTCGATCTCATCCACCAGATCGCCGATCTGGTCGTGCACAGCTTCAAGTTCCCGTTCGTCCACTATTCGGTCGTCCACGAGGATCGGTTGCTCGACCTGATCGAGGAGCTCGAGGCCACGCTGCCCGAGGAGTTCAAGCAGGCGCAGGAAGTCGTCTCCGAGCGCGAACGAGTGCTCGGCACGGCCCGGCAAGAGGCCGACGAAATCGTCAACCAGGCCAAACTCCAGGCGCGGACGCTGCTCTCCGAGAGCGAGATCTTCAAGCACGCCCAGCAGGAGGCCGATCGCATCCGCCACGACCTGGCGGTCGAGATCTCCAAGACGCAGGCGGGGGCCGACAGGTACGCCGAAGAAGTCCTCTCCGACCTCGAAGCCAAGGTCTCGCGGGCCCTCGGGACCGTCCAGAACGGTCGGCAGCAACTGAACATTTCCTGAAACCGCTCCGAACTGTTATCTCGGAATGAGTTGTTCACCGGCTGGCCCGACTCCCGTCCACGAGCCCTACGCCGGGCAAGGATGCCCGGCGGACCGTCACGGACGGCACTGCGGGGGGGTTCGGGGGGGCGGCACCCCACCGAGCAGGCTCTAATGAGACATTGGGCGCTGGTTTTCGCGGCGCTGCTCCCGGGGGCGGCCGTTCCGGCGGCCTGGGCGCTGGGCAACGAGCGCAGCGGCGTGGCCATCGCGATCCCGCCCGACCGCTCCGGCTACGTGCGCGAACTGCGGCGCGCCATCCAAGAATCGGGGCGGTTCCAGCTCGTGCAGCCCGCGCCGACCGGCGTCCGCATCAAGCTTCCCGAGGTGCTGCCGGTCCCGGCATTCACGGTTCCTGCCAGAAACACCCTCAAGAGCCGCACGAACGCGCGCTGGCTGCTGTTTGGCGACGTGGCGCGGCGCACCGAGACGATCGAGGAGTTCGGTACGATGGTGGCCACGACGTCGCTGGACGTGAGCGCCCGGGCGTTCGACCTGGATATGGGCGACTTCTCCCAGCTCATGACGCTCACCAGCCGCGATCCGGCCGAACTGGCGGCCCAGACGCTCAAGTACCTCCGGGTGGCGTACCCGCTGCAGGGGCAGGTGACCGCGGTGCGCGACGGCACCGTCTACCTGGATCTGGGCCGCAAGAACGGCGTCGATCGCGGCAGCTACTTCGTCATCCGCCGCAAGGCCGGGGCTTACAGCGAGAAAGTCGCGACGGTCCTGGTCACCAGCTCTTCGGACTGGTATGCCGTCGCGGAAGTCGACGAACAAATCCTCGGCAAGCGAGTGCTCACCGGCGACGCGGCCGTCGAGGACACCTCCGCCATTCTCGCCCGTCCCTGATCGCACGCTTGTGTGATATTCGCCACGGTTTGGCAAGGGTCGGCCGCTTTATGCTCGTCTCCGGCGGAATACCACCTTCTAGTGAATAGACCCACGAGGAGAGCGGAATGGACAACAAGCAGGCGACCTGGCAAGGGCTCAAGAGCCTCCAGGAGCAGGGCCTCCTGACCGAGGACAATCCCGACATCGTGGCGATCTTCCAGCAGATCAAGAACCTGCGCGACAACGAGCGGTCGATTCGCTCGCTGCGCCGGTCCTTGACTCTGGATAACATGCCGGTGCTCGACGTCGAAGAGGAGATGGAACCCGAGACGGCGCCGGCCAGCGAACTCTCGCAACTGCTCGACAGCTTCCTGACCCTCCGCAAGGAGAAGTCGCAGCTGGAGGGCCGTTTCAACGAGTTGCTGAACGGCTTCGCGGATCTCCAGGAGACCGTGCGCCGGCAGGCCAAGGAAATCGAGAGCTTCCGCCAGGCAGGCGTCTAAGATAATCGCGGCCCGGGCCGGGATCCCTACGGGGGTCCCGGCTCTTCGCATCCGGTAAGATCCAGGGCGTGAACCTGCCGACCGCGCTCACCTGGTTGCGCGTCGCCCTGATCGTCCCCCTCGCGTGGGCCTTCGAGGCCACGCCGGTCGGGACGGCCGCCGCCGGCCGGGAGTGGGCGTGGATCGCATTCGGCTGCTACGTCGTGGCCAGCGTGACGGATTACTTCGACGGCATGCTGGCGCGCCGCTGGGGCCAGACCACCACGCTGGGCGCCTTGCTCGATCCGCTGGCCGACAAGGTCCTGGTGGCGTGCGCCCTGGTCGGCCTGGCCTACCACGGGGTCGTGCCGGCCTGGACCGTGACGCTCATCGTCGCCCGCGAGTTCCTGGTCACCGGCCTGCGCGTGGCGGTGGCCGAGAAAGGCGGGGGCGTGACCCCGGCAAGCTGGCCGGGCAAGGTCAAGACCGTCCTCCAGATGGTCGCGCTGGCCCTGTACCTGTGGCCGCCAGGTGGCATAAAATGGGCGGCAGACCCGGTTTACGCACTGGCACTCCTCCTGACCGTGAGTTCCGGAGCCGAATACGTCTGGAAGTCGCGGCACGTTTTGAAATAAGGCGGCTCCTGCATGACGACGATGGCCATCGAATCCGACAAGCTGGTCCAGGTCCTCGATCACCCGCTGGTGCACTGCGCGCTGGCGGAGTTGCGCGCAAAAGACACCCCGGTGGTGCGCTTTCGCGCCCGCGCCCGCGAGCTGGCGAAGTTTCTCGTGCTGGAAGCGACGCGCGATCTCGCCACCGAGGAAATCGAGGTCGAGACGCCGCTGGGCAAGACCGCCGGCCGCGCGCTGCTCCACAAGAAGATCGTCATCGCGCCGATCCTGCGGGCCGGCCTGGCGATGGTGGAGCCGGCTATCGAGTTGCTGCCGGAGGCCGAGGTCCGCCACATCGGCCTGTACCGCAACGAGGAGACCCTCCGGCCGGTCACCTACTACGTCAAGCTGCCCGAGACCTACGATGCCACCACCACCGTGCTGGTCATCGACCCGATGCTCGCGACCGGTGGCTCGGCCGTCGAGACGATAAACCTCTTCAAGGCGCGCGGCGCCGGCAATATCAAGTACCTGTGCCTCATCGCGAGCCCCGAGGGCATCGCGGCGCTCCGCAAGGCGCATCCCGACGTGGCGATCTACACGGTCAGCATCGACTCGCACCTCAACGAGCACGGCTACATCGTCCCGGGCCTGGGCGACGCGGGCGACCGAACGTTCGGAACCTTGTAGGGCAGGTATACTTCGCTCCGTGCTTGCTGAGATCCTGTCGATCGGCACGGAGTTGCTCATCGGCCAGGTGGTCAACACCAACGCCACCTGGCTGGCGAGACGACTCGCGTTGCTGGGCATCGACGTGCACCGCGTCGTCACCGTCGGCGACAACATGGCGCGCCTGTGCGAGGCCGTCGAGATCGCCCTCGGCCGCGCCGACCTCGTGGTGTGCACGGGGGGCCTGGGGCCCACCGCGGACGACATCACCATCGAGGCCGTGGCGCGGGTGATGGGGGATACGCTGGAACAGCGGCCCGACGTGGCCCGGCACATCGAGGAGATGTTTTCCCGCCGCGGCCGGCCGATGTCGCGGCTGGATCTCAAGCAGGCGCTGTTTCCGCCGTCGGCCGAGCTGATCCCCAACCCCGCCGGCACGGCGTTCGGGCTGTGCATCCGGCGCGGCGAGGCAGACCTCATGGCGTTTCCCGGCGTGCCGTCCGAACTGGAGGCGATGTGGCAAGCCTGGGCCGAGCCGCGCCTGGCCGCTCGCGCCGGCGCCACGATCCGGTCGACGCTCCTCAAGTACGCCGGCTGCACCGAGGCCGAACTGGCCGAACTCGTGTCGGACGCGTTTGCGGCGAAAAACCCGACGGTGGCGCCATACACGAACTCCGGGGAAGTGCACCTCCGGGTGACCGCCAAGGCCGTGGGTCCGGAGGAGGCCGACGCGCTCCTCGCACCCGTCGTAGCGGGCCTGATCGAGCGGGGGGTGCGCTTTTTCTTCGGCCGCGACGACGACACCCTTCCCTCGGTGGTCGGCTCGCACCTGCGAGCCGCCCGCCAGACCCTGGCCGTCGCCGAGAGCGCCACCGGCGGGCTCCTGGCCAGCCGCATCACCGACGTGCCCGGCAGCTCCGACTACTTCCGCGGGGGCTGCGTGGCGTACTCCGTCGACGCAAAGGTGCGGAACCTGGGGGTGCCCAGCGAGCTGATCGCCGCGCACGGCGCGGTCAGCCGGGAGACGACCGAGGCCATGGCGCAGGCCGCCCGCCACGCCTTCGGCGCCGAATGGGGCATCGGCACGACGGGCTGGGCCGGCCCGAGCCCCGGGGTCGCCGAGTCGGACGTCGGCCTTGTATACATCTGCGTCGCCGGGCCGGGCGGGGCCCTGTCCAGCCGGGAGTACCGCTGGGGAAGGCACGCTCGCGAGCAGATCAAGCACTTCGCCACGCAGCGCGCGCTGGCGACGCTGCTCCGGAAGATCAAGGCCAGCCAGGGGAGCCTCGTTGGAGAGCGCTAGCGCGAAGCGGGCGCGGGCCCGGGCCATCCTGGATGCCCTCGCCAGGACCTATCCCGAGGCGCGCACGGCCCTGGAGTTCGGTTCGACGTTCCAGCTGCTGGTAGCCGTCATCCTGTCGGCGCAGTGCACCGACAAGCGGGTCAACCAGGTCACCGCCGAACTCTTCGGGAGATACCGTACGCCTTCGGACTTCGCTCGCCTGGAGCCCGACGAACTCGAACCGCTCGTCCGGGCTTGCGGCCTCGGCCCGTCGAAGGCCCGCAACATCGTGGCGACCAGCCGATTGCTTCAGGACCGGCACGAAGGGGAAGTACCCGGCTCGCTCGCCGAGTTGCTGGCCCTGCCCGGAGTGGGGCGCAAGACCGCCAACGTGATGCTCGCCAACGCGTTCGACACGGCGGCGATCGCCGTGGACACCCACGTCTTCCGGGTCGCCCACCGACTCGGCCTCTCGGACAGCCCGAATCCGGAAGGCACCGAGCGCGACCTGCAAACCGTCATCCCGCGGGAGCGGTGGGCGCCCGCCCACCACTGGCTGATCTGGCACGGGCGGGAAGTCTGCCATGCGCGCAAGCCGGCCTGCTCCCGCTGCCCGGTGCTGGAGCACTGCCCGACCGGCCGCGATCTGGAGGGCCTCCCGCCGCTCCGGGGCGCAAGGGCCTGGCACGGCGCTAAGGCCGCCAGGGCGTGACGGCCGCGCTTTCCCGGGGTCGCGGCCGCGTGCTACCGTGAGCGCGATGGCGTTCCGGACCGGCCTCTTCCTGCCTGCCGCCCTGGCGGCCTGGGCCACGCTGCTGGCCGCGCCCGCCCCCGCCGAGATGAACGGCACCCTGGCGGGCTTCGAGAAGTGGCTCGAGCACGGCCAGCCCCACGGCTCGTTCAAGCAGATCTCGGATCCCGGCCACGCCGGCGTGCTCTACGGCGGCCGCGTGGGCAACTACGAGACGATCGTCCGCGTCTTCACCGAGAACGGGCGCATCGTCTCCCAGAAAATCGAGGTGGAACTCCCGTCCGACAAGCGCGACGAAATAGCGCTGTCCATCATCGCCCGCTTCTTCCGCGAGTTCACCGGCATCAAGCGCAACGAAGAAGAACTCTGGCGCATGGTCCAGGGCATGCGGGCGATCATCTACCGCACCGGGCGAAAGGAAATCGGCGTGGACTTCCGGGGGGCCCGCCTGTCGCTGCAACTGGACACGCAGCCCAACCACGACCTGGTCAACCCCGAGCGCACGACCTGGGGAACGCTGTTCTGGCGGGGCCAGGCCCGCAAGCTGCCGCCGCGCAGGAAGAAGTGAGCCGCATGCAGATCACCCGCACGTACGACACCGACATCGGGGACCTGGCGTACCAGATCTCGCGCTCCGACGCCTTCGGGGAGATCCGCGAGCGCCTCCGGGCGCGCGAACTCGACGACCAGGACGCCCAGTCCGAGTTGCTTGACCTGGTCCTCGAGGGCGTCTGCCGCGTCCAGGGCGAGCGGGGACCCGAGGAGTTCCGCTGGACCATGTCCGAGGCCGAGGCCGGCCGGCTGACGTCGATCCTGTACCGGGACTACCTGGGGGCGTCGTAGGGGATTCGGATACGCTTGCCGCCTACCCGCAAGCGCCCGTGCTAGTATCGCAACCGTGTACCGCACCACGGAGGAGCGATTGCGGGTCGGGTTCATCCTCGACAGCCGCTGGTTCGGCATGAAGTTCAACCAAGGCGACCGGTCCAAGGAGCAGACCTTGCACCTTCTCATCGACGCCTTCATCGACGAGCAGGTGCCGTACGCCATCATCGGTGGCGTGGCGTTGCAGGCGCACACTTCCGACCCGCGGACGACGGTCGATATCGACGTGGCGGTACCGGACCGCGCCGACATTCCGGTCGTTGCGCTCGAAGCCCGCGGCTTCCAGCGCACGGGAAGTTTCGAGTTCACCGAGAACTGGAAGAGTCCCGACGAGATCGCGATCCAGTTCAGCACGGGGCAGACCTGGGCCGGGGTGGTGGCGCGAGCCGAAGTTCACTTCGCGTTCGGAAAGCCCATCCGCTTCTTGACCGCCGTCGACCTGGTCCGCGCCAAGCTTGCGGCCGCGACCGAGCCTGGCAGGCGCAAGTCCAAGGCACACCAGGACGCGGTCGACATCGAGGTCGTGCTCGAGGAGCATCCGGAGATCCTCGACCACTTGACCGCCGACGAGCGCGACCTGATCGACCGGCTGACCCGCAGGCCCGACTGACGGCAGGCTACCGGGCCCGGGGTGCAGGCCAGCAACTTCAGCTGCCCAGCAGGCTGCCGACCGTGAGGCCTCCGGGCGTCGCGGCCGGCCGGCCGGCCGGGCGCCCGGGAGCGGTTGCGTCGGGTGCCGCCGGGTTCGGCAGCGGAGCGGCGGCGCCCAGCAGGGCTGTGATCTCGCGCCAGCTGGCGTCTTCCTCGTCCAGCAGGGCGAGCAGGCGCTCCCGGGCCGCGGGCGGCAGGTCGGCCGCGTGCGTTCGCAAGCCCGCCAGGAATTTGGCCAGGTAGCCGAGATCTCTCTGGAAACTCGCCGTGTCTCGCATGGTCGCCCCATGCTAGCAAGAATCATCCGGCGTCCCGGCCGCCGTCCCGACACTGAGCGACCGACTGACAGGTGGCGGGCGGATTCCCGCCGGGTACATGAAACGTGATGGCGGCTACCGCGCCAGTTTTCCACCGACCGCTAGGATTACGGGATGGTCATGCCCGGAGGAGTCCAGGGGATGCCCAGCATCACTCGCTACTTGGCCTCTCACGCGCTGGCGCCTTGGGTCTTCGCCCTTGTCGCTGCGGCGCCGCTTGGCACCGGCGCGGCCTGGGCCCAGGAGCCGGCCGCCGCCGCGCCGGCCGCCGAGCAGCAGCCAGCCGCGGCCG
>Ga0194120_10003397_pt1 | contig 25967 bp, 25 predicted proteins | sample TA2MahCa65mmetaG_FD_148642 | JGI IMG/M metagenome (GOLD analysis project Ga0194120, IMG submission 148642) | Freshwater microbial communities from Lake Tanganyika, Tanzania - TA2015019 Mahale Deep Cast 65m | ecosystem: Environmental > Aquatic > Freshwater > Lake | place: Tanzania: Lake... | reverse complement strand
ACCGCTTTCAAAACGGCGATCCTTCAGTGTCTGGCACAGAGCCACCAGCGTCACAAAACCGATCTGGATACCTTACTGACTTTGAACTTCCAAACTTTCGAAAAAACGCAATCTATGGCCGCGTAGAGTATAGTCAGTTAGGACGGCTTATTGGCGGGCCAAGAAGAAAGTCTGCGTTTTTCCTGCCTCTGCGGTGGCTGCGGTGGTTTCGGTACGGAACTCAGCTTGCCGTGAGGCGATCAACTCCCTACTATCTCTATCATCAATGAGCGATGCACCCGCGCTGGCTGCAAATACCTTCCAGACTTTCGCCTTAGATGCATCCCATGAATGATGGGTGTGGCGATGTTATCGCGAGTATGGCAGTTCAAACCTGATGGCACATGAACACTCAGCATCAGATACAACTTGTCCCCGCAGAGCGTATTGAAGAACTAATTCATGTCGCGCGAGAAGAGAAAGTGCTTCTGGATGCCGACTTGGCAAGGCTTTACGGCGTTACCACCGGGAATTTGAATAAAGCCGTCGTACGAAACAAGGGCCGATTTCCGTCCGATTTCATGTTTCAACTGACAGACGAGGAAACAGCAGCTTTGATATTCCAATCTGGAAGATCAAAACAACGAGGTGGCCGGCGGCATAATCCTTGCGTTTTCACTGAGAAGATGCTGTGCCGTGCCGTGTGAGAAGAAAATGACGATTCAACCGAAACCATCAGCCAACTCCAGCGCGGAAATTGTGCGCAAACAGAAGCAATACCTCTGGCCTGCGATCACGAATTATTATCAGCAACCGCTCGTCGCAGACCGCGGGGAGATGCAGTACGTCTGGGACCTGGAAGGGCGTCGCTATTTGGACTTCTTCGGCGGCATTCTCACCGTCTCCGTGGGCCACTGCAATCCGAAGATCACCAGCAAGATCAAAGCGCAGGTGGACCGGTTGCAGCACACATCCACACTTTATCCGAACGAACAGATCGTCGCGCTGGCGGAGAAGATTGCGCAAATTACGCCGGGGAAGCTCGATAAAAGTTTCTTCACCAATTCCGGGACTGAAGCGAACGAAGCGGCCATTTTGGTCGCACGCATGGCAACCGGACGCTTCGACGTCGTGGCGCTGCGGCACGGTTACTCCGGCGGATCCTCGTTGGCCAAGGCTGTGACGGGACAGGCGCCATGGCGAAAGGCAGCGGTCGTGAGCGTCGGGGTTTCGCACGCGGTGAATCCGTATTGCTATCGCTGCCCATTGCATATGAGCTATCCAAATTGCGGCGTGGCCTGCGCTAACGATGTCGAGAACCTGATCCAAACCGGCACAAGCGGTTCCATCGCCGCGTTCATTGCCGAGCCGATTCAGGGTGTCGGCGGTTTCATCACACCGCCTCCAGAATATTTCAAAATCGTTTTCAAGATCGTTAAGGAGTACGGCGGTCTGTTTATCGCGGATGAAGTACAAACCGCTTGGGGACGCACGGGCAAGAAATGGTTCGGGATCGAACAGTGGGAAGTAACGCCAGACGTCATCACAAGCGCGAAAGGATTGGCTAACGGCGTGCCCGTCGGCCTGACCGTGACGACGCCGGAGATTGCCAATGCGTTTCAAGGGTTGACGATTTCAACCTTCGGTGGAAACCCGGTCACGTCGGTCGCGGCCCGGGCCACGATAGAATTGATTGAAGAAGAGAACCTGCTCGAAAACGCGCACATGGTCGGCACGTATTTCCGCGAAAAGCTCGACACGTTGAAGGAGAAGCATCCTTTGATCGGCGACGTGCGTGGTATGGGCCTAATGCAGGGGCTGGAACTGGTGAAGGATCGCCAGACGAAAGAGCCTGCGGCGGGCGAGACCGCACAACTGATGGAGCGCGCGCGTGAGAACGGCTTGTTGATTGGGAAAGGCGGACTTTACGGCAACGTCATCCGCCTGGCGCCCATGCTGAACATCTCGAAGGCTGACGTGGACGAAGCGGTGCGGTTGCTCGACAAATCCTTCTCCGAAGTCCGCAGTTAGCGGACGGTATGGCTCCCCATGAACGCAAAGGCAGGGCGCAATGCGCGAAAAATGTGTTTCGGAGAAGTCTTCCGTGAAGCTCCTGGCAGAACAGTGCGTCTCGCCTGTCCAAACATTGAGGTGCACCATGACAAGCGGGACGCGCTGTCCTACGAAGTTCATGGCAAAGCGAAAACGCTCGCCGCTCAGAATTGGGACAAGCTCTCCCGCTCCTCTATGCGCGCCAGAAATCCAGCGGACGCTTGCACCGAAGGAAGAAGCCGTTAGACTCCGCCGCATGTCTTGGAAGGTCTTGATTACGGCGCGCGCGTTCAGTGAAGTCGGACAACAAGCAGCGGAACTGTTTAAGTCCGCCGGCTGCGAGATTGTGATTCCCCCTAAGTTCGGCGGGTTGAACGCCGCGGACCTCTTGCCACAGTTGGAAGGAGTCGATGCGGTGCTGTGCAGCCCGGACGCCTACACGCCCGCAGTGTTGAACTCACCCCCGGCTGCGCGGCTCAAAATCATTTCGCGCTGGGGTGTTGGCTACGATTCGATCAATGTTCCCGAATGCACCCGCCTGGGAATCGTCGTGGCCTACACGCCGAACCTGCTTAACGAGACGGTCGCCGACTACACATTTGCTCTTCTGCTGGGCATTGCGCGACGGATTCATGATGGCCATGCCGGGATGGCGAATGGCGGCTGGAAAATTGTCTGGGGCCGTGACGTCTTTGGCAAAACGCTTGGCATTGTCGGCTGCGGGCGCATTGGCCAAGCTGTGGCGCGTCGCGCCAGCGGCTTTAACGTTCGGGTGCTTGGTTACGATGTCGTCGCTTGTCCCGGCGCTGAAAAACTCGGCGTTAAAATGGTCTCGCTGGACGAATTGCTCGGCCAAAGCGATTTCGTCACGTTACACGCGGCGCTGACTCCGGAAAACCGCGGGTTGATTGGAGATAAGCAACTCCGATTGATGAAACCGACAGCTTATCTCATCAATGCCGGACGTGGCGCGCTCGTCGATGAAGCGGCTTTGGCAGCGGCGTTGCAGGAAGGACGGATTGCCGGCGCCGCGCTCGATACCTTCGTTCAAGAACCGCTTCCTGCGAATAATCCTTTGCGTCAAGCGCCGAACGTCTTGCTCACGCCGCACCAAGCCTCGTTCGCCCGGGAAACGGGCGAACGCGTCACGCTCACAGCCGCGCAAGCCGTCGTTGATTTAATGAATGGGCGACGCCCGCAACTCGTGGTCGATCCGGCCGTATTTGCATCTCCGGCGTTGCGCGCTCGTTGCGACAACTAACCGCATGAAAAAAAATCACGTTCGCGCCAAACTCAAACGCGGCGAAGCAAGCATCGGCACCTGGCTGACTTTGCCCGACACAATGTCGGCGCAATTGATCGCCCGCGCCGGATTCGATTGGTTGACGGTCGAAATGGAGCACACACCGATCACGATCGACACCGCCGCCCAAAGTTTTGCAATCATCGCCGCGACCGGACCCGCGCCGCTCGCTCGGATTCCCTGGAACACAGGTGAGAACATTAAGCGTGTTCTCGACACCGGCGCGTGGGGAATTGTTGTTCCGATGGTCAACAGCCGCGCCGAAGCTGAGGCGGCGGTGGCTGCGGCTCGATACGCTCCTTTGGGCGATCGCTCTGTCGGCGGCCAATTGCACGCCGCGACTTTCGGCGCTGATCCGAGCACTTACTACGACCGCGCCAATGATGAAATCCTCGTCGTTATTATGGCCGAACACATCAAAGCTATTGAAGCGGCCGACGATATTCTGAGCGTTCCTGGGATAGATGCGGTGTTCATTGGGCCAAACGACTTGCACAAATCGATGGGGAAGAAACCGGTCTTTGACAGCGATGACAAGGAGTTCGTCGATGCCGTGAAGCACATTCGAAAGACGGCCGCCAAATATGGCGTCGCGCCAGGCATTCATGTGATTGAAGCAGCGACGGCCAAACGCCGCGTCGAGGAAGGATTCCAATTCATCGCTGTGGCCAGTGATGTCGGAATGATGATGGGCAAAGCTAAAGAGATTACGACCGCCTTGAGCATCGGCGCCGGCCAGGCAGTCGCTAAGTACTGAATGAATATCGTCGTTCTCGACGGTTTTACACTGAATCCGGGCGATCTAAGTTGGGACGCTTTGCGTTCACTTGGCTCTTCTGACATTTACGATCGCACGGCGGCGAATGATGTCGTGCCTCGCGCGCGTGATGCGGAAATTGTTCTGACGAATAAAACGGTCCTCAACCACGAGCAAATCAAGAGCCTTCCCAAACTCCGCTACATCGGCGTCCTCGCCACCGGCTATAACATTGTAGACGTCGCCGCCGCACGTGAACAAAACGTGCCGGTGACAAATGTGCCGACGTATGGAACAAAATCCGTCGCACAGATGACGTTGGCGCTATTGCTAGAACTGACACAGCATGTGGGGCATCACGCGCAGACCGCGCGCGCTGGACGCTGGACCAAGAGCCCGGATTTTTGTTACTGGGACTTTCCACTGGTTGAACTGGAGGGCCTGACCATGGGCATTGTCGGTTACGGACGCATTGGGAGCGCGGTAGGCGAACTCGCGGCAGCGTTCGGCATGAGAGTGCTCGCCCACAGCGCGAGACCACCAAAGCGGCCGGCGCCGAATGCGTTATTCGTCAGTTTGGATGAACTGTTTACGGCCAGTGATGTGATCAGTTTGCACTGTCCGCTGACGCCTGAAACGAAGCATTTGGTCAATGCCGCTCGCCTTTCACAAATGAAGCCGTCGTTGTTTCTGATCAACACGAGTCGAGGACCCTTGGTTGATGAACAAGCACTGGCCGACGCACTGAACGACGGACGAATTGCTGGGGCGGGTCTTGATGTCCTCGCCGTCGAACCTCCTCGCCCTGAGAATCCCTTGTTGAAAGCCAAAAACTGTCTCGTTACGCCGCACATTGCCTGGGCCACGCGTGCCGCACGCGCGCGATTGATGGAGACAGCGGTTGCCAATGTAAGGGCGTTTCTCAGAGGCGAACCACAGAACGTAGTGAACTAAATAAAGCTTAGGCCTGTCCCAAAGGCCGTAGCGCGGAGAAATCTTGGTCGTAAAACTTTGTCGAGAACTTCGTCGCAGCCGAGGTTTTCCAGCCTTGTGACAAAGACGGTCGGACAAAGTTTATGACGAAGCTCGGAAGTAATGCTCTATGTCTATGCGCATGCTGCACCATCTTTCCTTCGCTGTGGCCGACCTCACACGCTCTGCTGCCTTTTATGATGCCGTCCTCTCTACTCTCGGTTATGTCCGTGTTTGGACTCATGAAGCCGCCGCTGGATACAAGGAAGGCGCTATTGGCTATGGCTTACCCGGTGCTGAAGACGAATTTGCCATCAGGCTTCGTTCCCAAGCAGTCGTCCCCCCAAGTGAAGGCTTCCATGTTGCCTTTAGCGCGCCTTCGCGAGAGGCTGTAACCGCTTTCTATCGAGCGGCGCTTGAGCAGGGCGGACGCGACAATGGAGGAGTAGGATTTCATCCGGAATACGGTCCGAATTATTTTGCCGCTTTCGTTTTCGATCCCGACGGGCACCCTGTAGAAGCAGTCATCAATAAAGAGGTCTAGAGCGTTTCTCGAAACAGATTTCCGGATAGGCAGGGCAAACCTGCTTGTTTGCCGGAAACGCGGCAGCGTTTCCCTACCTATCGGGAAATCTGTTTCGAGAAACGCCATCGTCGGCAGGACAACGAAAGTAAGACTACGAACAGAACGTGGCAGCGAGTTTTCGTATCGTCGTCATGTTTCGCATTGTACTCGATGGCAATGACAGCGACTTGATCGCTGGTGAACTCCAGACGGTTGACTCCGTGATCCGGACGCGGCATTGCCAATACAATTCGCGGTCCCGAACGAAGAAATCATCGACGTCCGTTTTGCAGGAAATGAGTGCGCGGGCTGCTGGCTGGAAGAGCTCGATGCAAACAACACATTGCCGCTCGCAATGAATGTGGCAACATCCGAGAATCGCAGTTGCTCGAAGAGTGACCGGAGATAATCCATCTTCACTCGGCGCCGGCCCAGGTTCATAGCGCGGAGAAACGCGATGTATTGGTGCATGCGAAAAGCAGATACGGACTGCGCTAGTTTTGTCGAATGCAAAACAAACGGCAGACTGGAGGCTCTGAGATCTGAGCATCGACGCTAAATCGAGACACACGACATTGGCACGTTTCGCCTTTCATTCCAACGTAGGGCGCGTCACTCCGTGCGCGCCGCAACTGCACTAAACGCAGGGTAATCGCCGCATGACGGCGCGCACGGAGTGACGCGCCCTGCCCACAGCGGTTGTGCCAAGGTTGGTTGTTTTGATTTAGCTGCCTTGCGGCTTGCCTCACGCGGATCTTTGGTCCGCTCGGCAAGGATTTTCTTCGCCTTGGCCGGTGCTTCTCCCTGCCTGCCGCGGCCACAGCGATGGCGCGGTTTGCCCAAATGATTAGGTCATCACTCCGCTCCAAAACATCAGCCGCCACTTCATAATAGTTTATCGGGTTCGTCCGTTTGGCCTTTTGATAAACGAAAGGCCCCATTCCGCGCTTCACGTAGGCTGGACGCGTCTTTTCGTTGGTTCTGAAATAAAGGCGTCCCTCCATCAGGATGCCGAAGAAGCGATCCGCCCGATACAAACCATAACCGCCAAACATTGCTTTGGCCCACACGTCGGGCAAAGAGCGGAGTTGATCCAGGACAAAAGCTTTAAACGATGCATTGGCCATGCTGAATCGTAAGATGATGCCGATTTGGCAAAGAAGTAAACAGCATTGACGAGCTTGACGAAGCTTGACGAGCCACCGAGCGGAGCGGACAAAACAGTTGCGGCGCGCTTTAGCAACGGTTACGATTACGCAATCTTTATCAAGCAATCAAAGGATCACACGAATGCGTCAGGCTTTCCAAAGGGTTCTCTCCATCGCGCCGGTTTTACGCTTATCGAGTTGCTCGTGGTGATCGCTATCATTGCCGTTTTGGCGAGCATGTTGCTGCCCGCGCTCGCCAAAGCCAAGGCCAAGTCGCAGTCGATCGCCTGCGTGAGCAATCTGAAGCAACTCTCTCTAGCCTCGCGACTGTATCAGGATGACAATCGCCAAAGATATCCTTGGACGTTTACGGGCACGGCCAATGGCGTCGATCAGACGAATTGGTACAGTTACACGTTTCCCTATCAGCAGACGAAGAAGCTGCTGCTTTGTCCGACGCGTCCCAAGAAAACCCGCGTCAACGTGGGCCCGTTCAAGATCAGCCAGGAAGGCGAGTTGATTTACTCGATGGACGGTTTGTACGGAAATTTCGCGCTGAACTATCGCTTGGGAGGCTCGTGGGGACTCTGGAGCATTCGCGGGATCACAGATGACCAAGTCGCGAAACCGGCCGGCACAATCCATATTGTCGATGGCGGCACAGCGGCAACGAACACCAAAGATCCAGACCGATGCATCACTCCGACATCGATCCGGAAACCTGGCGCCTGGATTGTTCACGACGTGGCAAACGATGCGCCCTGCGTCGGTTGCGTGACTTCACAGGATGACCCGAACTGGGGAGGACCCGACCCGCGACACAACCTTCGGAGCAACAACCTCTATACCGATGGCCACGTCGAAGCACAAAAGACTCGCCAGTGGTACTGGGGAACAACTCCGTGGTTGAACCCTTCCATTGGAGGGCCGTAGGGCAAAGCTTTCCGCGTGTTACAGTAGAATGACCGCGGCGAGGGCTTTAACTCTGATTCGGTTTGCCGCTGACCGGAGCTGAGGACTTTCGGATCGGATTTCTCCTGTTCTCTGCACCACGCGGACTTCCACCTCGTGCGGGCTATCATCCGCGCGGTTTTTGCTGGCGCAGAGAACAAGAGAAAAGGCGACGCACCTCCCACTACAGCCATCGCCTTTTCCCGACCCAATTAACCATGAGCATTTAAATGTCAGCTTCTATATAATCTATCGGGTAGAATCTCCTTGGGAATCGGGCAATGCTGCGGTTTTGCGGTGCGGGAGTTAACCGTTCTTGTTCGTCATCGGCTCCGTAGCGACCCATCAGGCTTAGAAAGGGATTGAGATAAGAGTTATGGAAGACTGGAGCGGGTGATGGGAATCGAACCCACGTGGCCAGCTTGGAAGGCTGGAGCTCTACCATTGAGCTACACCCGCGACGTGACACAGCATAGTAATGACCGCGCTTGCGTTGTCAATGCACCTCCGTAATATCACCTTTCAAAAATGAACTCGTTGCTCCTCACCAATGGCCGAATTATCGACCCGGCGCAGGGCCTCGACTTGATTGGTGATCTATTGATCGTGGATGGCAAAGTGGCCTCGGTCGGGCCACGAAGCAAAGATTGGGATGGGTCGGACCGATTGGATGCCGCGGGATTAGTGGTTTGTCCCGGCTTGATCGATTCGCACGTTCATTTGCGGGAGCCCGGCCAATCAGCCAAAGAGACAATCGCCACCGGCACAATGGCGGCCGCACGGGGCGGATTTACATCGGTCCTTTGCATGCCAAACACGTCGCCGCCCATCGAAAACGCGGGCACGGTGGCGTTGATTCACGAGCGGGCCGCACGCGAAGGCGTGGTCAATGTCTTTATCAGCGGCACCATTACCCGCAACATCGCCGGCGAGGAGTTAGCTCCCATTGGGTCACTCAAGCGAGCGGGCGTTGTGGCGATCACCGATGATGGCCATTGCGTGCAGAACCATGAGCTCATGCGCCGCGCCCTCGAGTATGTGCGGATGTTCGGCCTGCCGGTTTTAGACCATTGCCAGGATTACACCCTTGTGACCGACGGTGTCATGCATGAAGGGTATTGGAGTTGCCTCTTGGGATTGCGCGGATGGCCGGCTGCTGGTGAAGAGGTCATTGTCGCCCGAAATATTTTGCTAGCCGAATTAACGGGCGCGCATGTCCATTGCCAGCACTTGAGTTCGGCCGGAAGTGTCCGCTTGCTGCGCGAGGCGAAGCGGAGGTCGGTCCCAATTTCCGGGGAGGCCTGTCCGCATCACTTTACTCTGACGGATGCGGCGGTTGCGGGAAGCGAATTCTTTTGGTCAACCGATGGCAAGGAGCTGGCCATGCAATTCAGCGACGATCAGGCTCTGCCATCTTGGCCGCCCTACGACACCAATTTCAAAATGAATCCGCCGCTCCGCTCCGCACAGGACCGCGCGGCAATTTTGGACGGCGTGGTGGATGGGACATTGGAAATTATTGGAAGCGATCACGCGCCGCACTGCAATTACGAGAAGGAGGTTGAGTTCGATTACGCGCCATTCGGGATTACGGGGCTGGAAACGGAATTGGCGCTTTCGCTGATGCAATTCTACCACACCAAACGGCTGAGCCTGATGGAGTTAATTCGGAGATTCACGGTCGCTCCGGCGCGTTTGTTGGGATTGTCGAAGGGAACCTTGGCTGTTGGAGCAGATGCCGACGTTACGGTCTTTGATCCCGAAAGCCAGTGGGTATTTCGACGCGAGGAATCCGCCAGCAAATCCCAGAACAGTCCATTCTATGGCTGGCCGCTGAAAGGCAAGGCGGTCGCAACGATCGTGGGCGGACGAATCATTTGGCATGAACGAAAGGCGACCGTGCGTGATCCAATCCTTTGTGAGCGATCAAATGTGTCGTAGCGCTGCGACAACCCGACTGAGTGCACAAGATGAAAGCAATTTTAGCGTTAGAAGATGGGACTGTGTTCCACGGCCGCGGCTTTGGCGCACGCGACTCGGCGTGCGGCGAGGTTTGCTTCAATACATCGATGACGGGTTATCAGGAAATCCTGACTGATCCATCCTACAAGGGGCAAATCGTGACGATGACTTATCCGCTTATTGGCAATTATGGCGTCAATGCGCAAGATGTTGAGTCGTGGCGACCGCATGTGGCGGGATTCGTCATACGCGAACTCTCCCCGGTCGTCAGCAACTGGCGAGCTGATTTTTCGCTGGCGAATTATCTTGAGAAACATGGCATTCCTGGCTTGGAAGGAATCGATACTCGGGCGCTGACAAAGAAGCTGCGATTGCGCGGCGCGATGAATGGATTCATTTCGACGGCGGACGTTTCCGAAGCGGAGGCGGTGGAACGCGCTAAAAACTGGCCCGGATTGGCCGGCAAAGACTACGTTTGTGAAGTCACCCATCCAAAGCCTTTTCTCTGGGATGAGGACGACCAACAAAGCGCCAATTTTAACCTGATCCGCGGAACCGCGGCCGCGGATAGCCGGCAGGTGCGAGACCCGTTGCCTGCGGCGGACATTCCGATCGTGGCTTACGATTTCGGGATGAAATACAACATCCTGCGCCGACTCAGGCAGCAAGGTTTCAAGGTCCAGGTTGTTCCGGCGACCACCCCGGCGAGCGAGGCCTTGCAGTACAAGCCTGCGGGCATTTTTCTCTCGAACGGTCCGGGGGATCCGTCTGCCCTCGGTTACGCGGCCCGAGCAGTTAGCGAATTAGCTGCGACCGACATTCCGATTTTTGGCATTTGTTTGGGCCACCAGATTCTCGGCCTGGCCCTGGGTGGCAAGACATTCAAACTAAAATTCGGGCATCGTGGCGCCAATCAACCGGTTAAGGATCTAGAAACAGGAAAAGTTGAAATCACCTCGCAGAATCACGGATTTGCGGTCGATGCGGAGTCCTTACCGAGCTCCGTTAGCGTCAATCGCATTAATCTCAATGACCGGACCGTCGAAGGGTTGCGTCACAAAACTAAACCAATCTATTGCGTGCAGTACCATCCCGAGGCGTCTCCGGGGCCGCACGACTCGACGCCATTGTTCAAAGAATTCCGCGAGATGATTGAAAAACGCGCGTAATTGCCGCCTCGCGATGAGCTTGAACGATAAAACCGTTTGACTTGAACATGAGCCCTGAAGATAATGCATCGCACCTTGACCTACCTATGGCCAAACTTGTCGTACTGAGCGAAGGATTGACTGGACGGGCCTGTGAATTGAAGGTGGACAAAACCACGATTGGGCGGCTCGATGACAATGCCTTCCAGATTGCTGAGCCATCGGTCTCGAGCCATCATTGCGAGGTCTTTCTCAGAGGTAACGACGTTGTTGTTAAGGACTTAAATTCGACCAACGGCACTTTCGTCAACAATGAGGCCGTTACCGCCGAGGCGGTGATCAAGCCCGGTCAAGTTCTTCGGCTGGGACAAGTAGAGATGCGCCTGGAAACGGGCGATGGGACGGCGGCGGCCACCACTGGGAAGAAAAAGCTCGAACAGACGCGAGTCATTCCACAAGGGGTCAAACTAAATGAGTTGGAGCAACAGGGTGCGCGATCAGTTTTCGAGAAGAACTCGCCCTTCGTTAAGAAGAGCAACAAGACCGCCGTTATCTTCATCGCCATTGGAAGCATCCTTTTCGTAGTCATTCTCGTCTCTCTCTTCCTCGCCATTCGCAATATGCAGTAAGTCGTGGCCGGACTGGGCGGAGTTAACGTCCAACCTGCAGGGCCTCTCTTAGAATTGTCGCGCGAAAAAAACCTTGTCGTAAACGTTATCGAGAACTTCGGAGGTTTCCCAGCCTCTTCGACAAAGACCGACGACGAAGTTTCGGCACGCACTGCTTCTGGGACAAGCCTGAGCTAGTCTGTGAGCCTTATGGGTCTGGCCTGAGCCAAGTCGCGATATTCTTCGCTGCGTAAGTAATAATCAAGTCAGCGCCAGCCCGTCGCATTGCTAAGTGGCTTTCCAGCGTGACGGCGCGTTCGTCAATCCAACCGTTTTGAGCGGCGGCCTTGATCATCGAATATTCTCCGCTCACGGCGTACGCAGCCGTCGGATATCCAAATTCCGCTTTAACACGATGGAGAATGTCCAAGTAAGCCAGCGCGGGCTTTACCATAATAATGTCGGCGCCTTCCTGGATGTCCAAAGCGACTTCGCGCAGGGCTTCGCGAGCGTTTGCAGGGTCCATTTGATAACTGCGCCGATCGCCAAATTGCGGCGCTGATTCCGCCGCCTCACGGAACGGGCCATAAAATGAAGAGGCATATTTCGCGGCGTAGGACATGATCGGAGTTTCCTGAAATCCCAACGCATCGAGATGCTGCCGAATCGCTCGGACTCGCCCATCCATCATGTCGCTCGGAGCAACGATGTCGGCGCCGGCTTCCGCGTGACTGCTCGCCGCGCGCGCCAGTAACTTCAGGGTAGGATCATTCAAAATCCGCGCGCCCTTTTTTGTCTGAGAGACAATGCCGCAATGCCCGTGACTCATGTACTCGCAAAGACAAACATCCGTAATCACGATCAGGCCGGGCAGTTCTCGCTTTAAAAGACGCACGGCCTTTTGGACAATTCCATTGCTTGCGTATGCCCCGGACGCTTTAGCGTCTTTCGTCTCCGGTATGCCAAACAATAGAACAGCCGGCACCCCGAGTTGATAAGCCCCCGCAGCCTCCTTCAATGCCTCGTCGGGCGAAAGCTGGAACACATCAGGCATAGCCGAAATGGGCCGGCGCATCCTTCGACCATTTCGGACGAACAACGGAAGGACGAGCTGGTGGGCAGCCAAATGGCTTTCGCTCACCAGCCGCCGGAGGGCCGGGGATTGTCGTAATCTCCGCAAGCGGGAACTCGGAAATACTGCCGTCGGACGCAAACTCATAGGCCGGAGACTAATGGTGAAGACGCCAGCCCGCAATCTCGCGATTCGCAGGACAGGCGTCTCGCCCGTCGGGGAGAATTGCAGCAAGCGAACTGTCGCATGTTTCTCGAAACCTTTTGCCGCGCCTGCCGAGTTTTGTTAAAGGTCGATTACTACTTCACCGATCATTTATGCCAATTCCAGTCATCAGCATGGCTCAGATGCGCGAGTGGGAGAAGGCCACGTGGGCGGCCGGACGATCGGAAGCGGATGTCATCCGCCGCGTCGGACACATTATTGCAGCCCGCGCGGAACAGATGACGCGGCCGGGCGATTTGATTTTGGTTTTGGCCGGCAAAGGCCACAACGGAGATGACGCGCGTCAGACCAGCCAGAATCTCGCGGACCGCGAAGTTTATCTGATAAATGTTGCCGAGCCTGAAGCCAGTCTTTCAGAGTTTCTTTCCCAGCTTAGCTTGCAACCGGCTCTGATCGTTGATGGTCTTTTTGGCATTGGGCTGAACCGCGCGCTGGACAATCATTGGGTAACGCTCATCGAACAAATCAATCACTCGGGAATTCCCATTCTTTCGATCGATGTCCCATCTGGGCTAAATGCGGATACGGGGCAACCTCACGGAACGGCGATTCATGCTTCGGTGACCTTAACACTCGCGGCGCCGAAACGCGGTCTTCTTGCGGCGAGCGCATGGCCTTTTGTCGGTCGCTTGGAAGTGGCGCCGGACATTGGATTAGTCTCATTTCCCTTGCAGAGCCGAACGCAATGGACGACGCGCGAAGATTTCGCTAACTACCCGCCGACTCGGCCTGTCGCTGGTCATAAAGGGACGTTTGGGCATTTGGCGATTTTCGGCGGGAGCCTCGGCTATCACGGTGCCGCCGTTCTAGCGGCTCGCGGCGCGCTCCGTGCGAGACCGGGACTGGTCACTGCATTTACGACGGAAGAGGTCTATGTCCCCGTGGCAAGCCAATTGCAATCCGCGATGGTGCAACCTTGGCAATTGGGCAAGCGCTTTGCCGATTCCTTCACTGCGGTGCTGATCGGCCCCGGATTCGCGTCCCAAAACCTCCCTTCCGACTTGAAAAGCGAGATGGCTTACCTTTGGAAGGAACTGCCGATACCAGTCGTCGCTGATGCAAGCGGACTAGATTGGTTGGCGTCCGGACCGATCCAAGCCAAAGCGTTGCGCGTGATCACGCCCCATCCCGGAGAAGCGGCGCGTCTGTTAAAAACGACGACCGCGGCGGTCCAGGAATCGAGACCCGAGACGCTTGATCAGCTATCCCGCCTTTTTGGAAATTGTTGGGTGGCGCTAAAGGGGCACCAATCGCTGATTGGTGGCGGGGGCATTCAGGAAGTCTTCGTCAATTCGTCAGGCAACCCTTATTTGGCTCAGGGCGGAAGCGGCGATGTCCTGGCGGGTTATTTGGCCGGCTTGCTGGCGCAACCGCAGTTGCAAGCGGACCCATTAAAGGCACTTCGTTACAGTGTCTGGCAGCACGGCGCAGCCGCGGACTTGCTTTCCTCAAGGCAACCCAACTGGGTCCTCGACGATTTGCTCGAAGCGCTGGGGAGCTTGCCGTCCGACGACTTGAGAAGAGCCGTGTTGTAATGTTGCAGTGTTTCCGTGGGGCAGACTGAAGGTTCGCGTTACGGCGCGCCCAACATGTGCTGTCCATGTTTATTGGGTTCAGTCGACACGTTGCAGCCCGCACTTTCACAAGTTGCGGTGGTTAGCGTAGCGCAGACTGCCCAGTCTGCTGTAGCGCCGATTGCCAATCGGCAGAGTTGCGCACGTCGATTACCTTTCACATTGCAGGATCGGCATTCTGCGAACCAGCAGACTAGACTCGGCAGTCTGCGCTACGCTCCTGCGACGAAACGGGTGAACCATTTGGCCAAGGTAGCTTTGCGGGAGTGAGTCATTGACGCCGAGCACCGCGGGTTCCAAGGGCGGACACCGATACGTTCGGAAAAGGATGTCCATTAACGGCGAGATGTTCGCATAATTGCCAGCGTCCCGTTCCCGCGAATGATGCCAATGAGGCCTTTTCATTGCACACACCGTAGCAAGAAAGAGCTGAAGGAGCGTAAACGCTTTGTAAATCATGCAATCAATCCGCGCTTGGGGTTTGCCGGAACCGCAGAAACGCTTCTACCTTTCGAACGCCAATCCGAGACAGGAAACGCGAGAGATTCTGCAGCCTAAAGGCTGCGGTCCTAATGGCATTTGCGGCCGGCCTCTGCCTTTGAAAATCGATTGAACTCTGGCATACTGCCATATGCCGGTGACCGAGCACATTCGAAACAAACTAAGCCAACTGCCGCACAAGCCGGGCGTCTATCTGATGAAGGATCGTTTCGGCGCCGTGATCTATGTCGGCAAGGCGCGTGATTTGCGCAAGCGAGTCAGCCAATATTTTCATCCGTCGCGCCGGATGGGGTGGGACTTGAAATTCAATGCGCTCGTCGAGGCGATTCAGGACTTCGATTGGCATGTGGTTCGGAGCGATCCCGAAGCTGTCTTGCTCGAAGGCAAGCTGATCAAGGAATTTAAGCCGCGGTACAACGTCAGTTTCCGAGACGACAAACGTTTTCTCCTGCTCAAAGTTAATCTGAACGATCCCATCCCCCGCTTTACCCTGACGCGAATCAAACAGGATGACGGAGCGCGTTACTTCGGCCCCTTCGCCAGTTCGGGCGCTTTGCGGCGAACGTTGACGTTGATCCGGCACAAGTTCAGTCTGCGCGGTTGCCGGCCGCTCACGCCGACGGAACGCGATTACAGGCATTGTCTGTACGCGAACTTGAAGCACTGCACGGCTCCCTGCATCGGCAACGTCACACGCGAACAGTATCTGCTGCAAATTCAGGCAGCCGCGGAATTCCTCGCCGGCCAATCCGACGAAATGGAAGCGGATCTCGAAACTGAAATGAAGAAAGCGTCGGCGGCGCTCGAATTTGAGCGAGCGGCGGAACTGCGTGACATGCTGGCCGATCTGCGTCGAACAACTCAGAAAACGCAGAAGTTCGAGCGCATCCCTTACACATTGCCCGTGGCCATCGATCCAGACCGCGATTTGGCTGAATTGGGCCAAGCGTTGGGGTTGGCTTCGCCTCCGCAACGGATTGAAGGTTTCGATATTTCAAATATCAGCGGCACGTTTGCGGTGGCGTCCATGGTGAGCTTTCGCAACGGCCGTCCGGATCGCGCCAATTATCGCCGGTTCAAAATGAAAACCGTCGTTGGACAGGATGATTTTGCCTGCATTGCCGAGACGGTGCGCCGACGCTATTCGAGGGTATTGAGAGAAGCGGATCCCCGGAATTCGAAAACCGAGGATAGCGGATCGAAGATGGAGGATGGGACTGAGAATTCAGTGAATTCAGTCCCATCCTCCATTCTCTATCCTCCATCCTCGCCGCTCCTTCCTGATCTAATCCTCATCGACGGCGGTAAAGGGCAACTGAACGCGGCCTGCGCAGAATTGCTAAAACTTGGTTTGAGCCAGATTCGGATTATTGGTTTGGCTAAGGAATTCGAGGAAATTTACCGGCCAGGCGAATCTGAACCGCTGCGCCTCAGCCATGATTCGGGCGCTCTGAAATTGCTTCAGCGAGTGCGCGACGAATCTCATCGTTTTGCCAACACCTACAACGCGAAATTACGGTTGAAGAGAATTTCGGAAAGTCTGCTCGATGAGTTTCCCGGCATCGGCGAGCAGCGAAAGGCCGCGTTGCTAAAACGTTTCGGTTCGGTTCACCGCCTGAAGATGGCAACGCTCGAAGAAATCGCCAAGGTCCCGGGCTTCGGCGGAAAGGCAGCGGGAGAATTGAAAGCCTTTCTCGAAGCACGCTCTGTATAGCGTGGACAGCGTTGCAGGAGCGCGGACCGCTGAGTCCGCGTGTGGATGATTTAATTTAACGAAAGCCAAAACCCGGACTCGGCGGTCCGCGCTCCGGACGTTGAGAATGCTGGCGGGCCGCTAATTACGGCGCCTTTGCCGCATCGGCGCGCTGGTTGGCTACCCAGTCGAAGGTGATCTTGATGTCGTCACCTGTTTTCAATGCACCCAAAGCCAGCTTCGGCGCAGGTGGAGTCACACCATAGTCAGTCATCTTAAGGTCGGTCGAACCCGAGACCTTCACACGCGTCGGCGAGACGCGCAGCAAAGTGATTGGCATGGCGATCTTGTTCGTGACTCCGGCAATGACCAGTTCACCTTTCGAATCGAACGGATAGGGGCCTTCGGGCATTTTCGGCGCTTCTTTGAGCACAAGTTCCGTCAGGCGATATTCGATCTTCGGAAATTGCGGCTCCTTCATGGCCTGTTGCATGACTTGGTCCATCGCGTCTTTCGTGCTTTTGAATTGGCGCACAGGCATGCTGATCTGAGCGCGGGCATTGACTTTGCCCGGTTTCAAAGAAGGATCGAGCTTGAACCCGGGTTCAAACTCCATCTTTCCCGAAACGAGCTGGCTTTCCATAGTCCAGGCATGAAGGGTCGATGTGCCATCGATCTTAACCTTGCTGCCCGTGGGCGAGGCCGAGTAGGCAACCCAATTCTCCGCTGCATTAACGCGCGCCAACGCTAGGACGAGCAGGCATCCGGCAAGAAGCGAGCCACAGGCTTTTGTTGTTTTCATGAATTGAGAATCTTAGATGTTTAGTTATTTACTCAGGCCAGATCGAACCACTCCTTCTGCAGGACGATCTTTTGCCCTTTGAGAATTGCCTCGTTTGCTTTCAGCGCGGCGACCGTCGCCTGATATCCTTCCCTGAGGCCAGCGTGAGGTGTTTTGACCTTATTAATACTGGTGTCTAGATACTCTTTGAGTGCGGCCGTGTCGCTGATATCGAAGTTGTCGCTGAAATCGTTCACGGCGGCAGCGTGTGAATTGCAATTCGCGACAAAGGCGGCCAGGGCATGGCGAAGCGGTGATTCCATATAAGCGGCGTCCGGTCCAGTTGCCGCGGCCGCCTTAGTGGATTTGGTAGCATCAAGGATCAGCGCGATCCCAGTTTCTTTGTAGAACGAATCCTTTTGTGCGTAAACTTCCCACCCGAGCAGCGGAGCATCGACCTCTTTGAACATCCAAGCCTTATTATCCCGGATCATGATGGTGCTGTCGGTCCCGTAATAGATTTCGTAATCGGCATCGAAAGAGCTCGCCAAGGTGGCCTCGTAAGATAATCGGACGCCGCCGGGGAATTCCAAAACCGATTGCACTGTGTCCGGCACATCGCGCCCGTCGTCCGTCCAACGCAGAATGCCGCCAAAGCCAGTAACGGCAACTGGCAATGCGTTGATGTAAGCAATGGCTGCGTCGACTTGGTGCACGCCGATCTCGCCGATTAACCCGGGCGAAGTGGCGCGCTGGAGACGCCAGTTCATTTCCTTCGCACTGTACGTGCGCCAGCTCTGTTTCTTTTGCCACTGGGCGCGCGCCTTTACTGTTTTGCCCAATGCACCCGACCGGATGAATTGAAGGCGAAACAAGTACTGAGGATCGGACCGCATTTGCAATCCGGCTTGGAAATGGACTTTGATGGCGGATTGAACGGCTTGGGCGATGGCTCGCGCATCTTCATGGTTCGCGGCGAGCGGCGCCTCGCAATAAACGTGTTTGCCGGCTTGCAGCGCAGCCACGACCATTTCGCGATGCAAATGAGAAGGCGTCGCGACGATGACTGCCTGGACCTCTTTATCATCCAGGACCTTTCGGTAATCTTCGTGCGCGGCTGCGTTCGGCGCCGATTTTTGTGCACGGTCCCGGCCAATCGCAAAAGTGTCGCAGACGGCGACAACCGGTGCGTTGGGCAGGACCGCCAAAGTCTTAATGATCTCTCTTCCCCAAGCGCCACAACCGATTAGACCGCATTTGACCGGCGCTCCAGTGGTTTGGTAATTGGTCGCGCCAGTTTCCTCTTCCTTTGGCTTGTCTTGCGCCTGAATCGCGACGCCGCCCATTAACATCATGAGTGTGCTCAACGAGCTGCCGCTAAGGAATTCGCGGCGGTTGAGGTCCTGGTGTCCGTCGTTCTTTTTCATGTTTGTGTTAATAGGGAACGAATCTTCGGCTTACGGTATTCGGTGCCGCCTGATTTTCAACCGCAATGTTGGCTAGTAGGACAGGCGTCCCGCCTCTCCTGGGTGCGTCCAAACGCTTAGACAGGCGGGACGCCTGCCTACAAGCGCCGTATCGACGGTCACTCAATCACTTAATCTGTGTGATCTGGGGTGTCGTCTCGCCGGGCTCCAAACCGAGCGCCCATTTGATGCCACCAAGAATGTGCGCCTGATAGCCATCATTTTCCCAAACATCTTCGCGGTGGCCTAGCGAAGTATAGAAAACCTTGCCTTCGCCGTACTTTTTGCACCAGGCAATCGGGAAACGGCCAAAGTAACTTTTCTGGTTCGGATGCTTGTCCAGGACGAGCAACTCGCGAACTTTGCTCGGCTCGTAATTGATCAAGAGGTAAATCTCTTCCTTCGGGACGCTATAAGCTTCTCCGAAGTGCCGCGTCGCGGGATGCTTGGTGTCTTGCACCAGACATTCGACAGCAGCCTGCGCATGGTGTGTCCGGAACTCGCCTCCCAGCATGTCGATGTACGGATCGACCTGGTCTTTGCCATGAAACGTGTCACTGGCGGAGTGCATGCCAATGAAGCCCTTGCCGCTCTTAATCTCCTTCAAGAACGCGTCCTTATCCGGAAGGGGAAGAACACCGGTCGTATTGGCGAAGACAAATGCGTCGTACCCCTTGAGAGCTTCGGGAGTCATTTTGGCGGCCATGTCTTGATCATTGCGGACGTAATCGACGGTAAACGCGCCACTTTTCTCGGCCAGCTTCGCCAGCACCTTTTCGGCGGTTGGAATGGAACTGTGCCGGAAACCTTTGGTGACGGTCACGACGAGCACCTTCTTGGGAGCGTCCGCCGCCTGGGGCGTCGATGCAAAGGCAAACAAAACCAAGCCAAAAACAAGTTGTTTTAATGTTCGAGAGATGTGCTGCTTCATAAATGTAATAGTTGATTAGAACCCTGGAACGATTCCAAACGGGATGGCATTCATTTAACTGGATTTTTGGCAGGGTCAAGGTTTCTTTCTTTCTGAACCGCGACTCTGACCCGAATCAACCTCCATACCTGCGAGAGCTTACTTCTCAACGTTGCGTCAAAAGGTCATTCGCTGAGTCACGCCACGGGTTTTTGCGTGAATTGGGATGGCCATTGTTTTCTAATCACCGCATGGCACGTTGTATCTGGCCTTCATCCGCAAACGGGCCTAACGATCACCAGGAATCTTGCTTTGCCTGACCAGCTAAGGGTAGCTTTTCATGGATTTGACTTCCGTGACTAATGCAAACGAGCTTCATCCAACGAAAAAGTTGTTTGTAATTGGGTTTCCATTTGGACTAACCATCATGGGCGGCTGGTCAATATGGAAGACCGCTCATGTCGCATCGGATCAAGCCGTCGGATACGAACACGAAAGGGCGTTCTTGATTGATTCAACGACGAGGGGAGGAATGTCTGGGGCTCCTGTTTATGCGGAGTTCGAGAAAGGGCAATCTGATGCGTCTTTTGATGACAGAGCCAAATTCGTTGGGGTTTACTCCGGTAGGCTGCGAAGAGGAACAGAGGTTGGGATCGTGTGGAAGACCAAGACACTTGAAGAGATTCTCAAGGCCAGTTGACCGACGCGCGTCCCCTTTTTCTGGTGTCGTGGAGGCGGTCGTATCTGTTCAATATCATGCCTTCGCTGCGGTTCCCGCTCGAATTCAAACCACAAACTTCGGTTCATAAACTGGGCCGAGCCCATGTTTGCGCAGCAGTTCAATGAACTTCGCCAGACCGCGTTTCTCGTCGGCGCCCAAGTGATAATGAATGTGCCAGCCCAAGTAATCTTTGCGGAAGGAATAATCGTATTCTGGCCGGCTGCCGATGATGTAATCGAGCGTTTCCATGCCGAAATCTTTTGCTTCGCGGAGTTGACGCCGCAGACGGCCGTTCTCGATACCGCGCCGCAGTGCCCAAACCGCATATACAAACGGCAAGCGCGTCAATTCAAACCATGCCGCGCCCAAATCCCAGATAGCGTGGTCATGTTCTCCTCGAAGAAAATTAATCGCGGGATCGCCGATCAGCAAGGCGCAGTCCGGCATCGAACTCGCCGCGTAACTGGCCAGCGGTTTGAACTCTGCTTGCCAGCCGCGCTCGGCCAGCAGAACTCGCAAAAGAACGACACTAGTTAGCGATGCGGTATCGCAATACACTTCACGCATCTCAGCTAGAGGCAAACGATGGGCCACAAACACGCTTTGCACCTCGCCTAGCGACGCCACGGCAATCCCATCCAAAATGTCGTAGCAATCATTGAATAGCACCTCTGTGACGCTCACTAAACCGGCGTCCAACTCGCCCGCGCGAAGTTTCTTGGCCAATTCAGATGGCGGAAGGAAGACAATCTGTTCCTCGATACCGCGGGTGAGCGGCACGGCGTTTAGGTAAGGCACTGAGCCCACACGGAACGGCGCCAGCGAATTGCTCAATTCGTCTTCGCGCTGCAGCGAGACAGCGCGCTGTTCGCGCTCGCGCCGGTGCGTCAGTTCCTCCGCCGTTTCAGCGGAAACCATGCGCAACTTGGGAATTTCGTCAGACACGGACACAAAGCGCGATTTTACGGCGGATTGACCCCGGGCGCGGGACAATGAGGAATGTCTAATGGCCAATGACGAAAGAATGACGAAATTCCGAATGACCGAATGACGCCCGTATTCCGCCGGCACGCGATCAGCCGGAGACCTTCGTCATTAGTCATTCGGGCTTCTTTGGGCATTCGAGATTCTTCATTAGTCATTTGTAGGCATCAACTGTGAAAGCCCGTCAAACGAACGCATCAGGCCGTCGCCAGATTTCCTTCGAGAACCGCCGTTCTTCCGGGCGGCGCTTCCGGCGAGACGGCGCCATTGGCTGGCCATTCCTTGATTGGCTCATAAAAGGTGTTGCGCTGAACGGGCACGCGGCCAGCCTCGCGGATCGCCTTAACCATTTCGTTCTCGGTTTGCAGTTGCGGAGACGTAGCGCCGGCCATGTGGAAGATCTTTTCTTGGACGATGGTGCCATGAAGATCATCGGCTCCATAACTCAGGGCGACTTGCGCGAGTTTCAGTCCCATGCCGACCCAATACGCGGTGATGTGATCGAAGTTGTCCAAGAAAATTCGGCTGACCGCAATCGTCCGGAGCGAATCAAATCCTGTGGGAGGTTTCTTGACTGGTATGGCATTGTTTTCCGGTTGGTATGGAAGCGGGACAAAGCCTGTGAACCCGCGGGTTTCGTCCTGAAGATCGCGAAGCTGGCGCAAGTGATCCACGCGATCTTCGATCGATTCGATGTGGCCATAAAGCATCGTGCAAGTGCTCCGGCCGCCCAACCGATGCCACGTCCGGTGCACGTCCAAGTATTCCTCGGCCGATTCTTTGCCCTTCGCAATCGCCGAACGGATGGATTTGCGAAATATTTCGGCGCCACCGCCAGTCAGCGAATTGAGGCCGGCGTCGCGCAATTCTTGAAGTGTCTCTGGCACGGGCTTGCGGGCGAGCCATGCCAAATGCAGGACCTCGATGGCAGTGAAGCATTTCAGTTGCAGCCGCGGATCGAGGGCTTTCAGCGCCCGCAACATCTCCAGATAATAATTGAAGGGAAGACTCGGATGGAGTCCGCCCACGATATGGAGTTCCGTGATGCCAAGCGCCAAGGCCTCGCGCGCTTTCTGAACGATTTCCTCGACGGTGTATTGAAATCCATCCGCGTCGCGCTTCTTACGGGCGAAGGCGCAGAATTGGCAACTGAGGATGCAGTAATTGGAATAGTTGATGTAACGATTGATAATGTAGCTAGCCCGATCTCTGTTCTTTCGACGACAGACGAAATCGGCGATTGCTCCGAACGCATTCAGGTCCTTCGTTTGAAAAAGCCGAACTGCGTCGGCCTCAGAAATCCGCTGGTTCGCGACGACCTTTTCGTAAAGGTCCCGCAACTCACTCCGTTCGAGAAAAAAATTCATTGTCGAAATCGAAAGGCCGGAAAGGCCACTTCAGCGACCGTTACGACTAAAAACACAACACTGATCAACGCGTTCAACCGAAAAAAGGCGGTGTTAATCCACTTCAAGTTCCGCTTGCGGGCCAGCCAATGCTCCAAAATCAAACTCGGCAAGATGATCAGGAGCCCGATCAAGTATGCCACTCGAAAACCCGAAATCAATCCGAACAGCGCCAGCAACGCCCACATGGCGATGTGAACAAGGAAGGCAAACTTCAAGGCATTATCCACGCCCCAGCGAACCACTAACGAATGCAATCCATTCTCGCGATCGAATTCATAATCCTGGATCGCGTAAATAATATCGAACCCGATCAACCACGCGACCACCGCCAGCGCTAGAACGAATGGCGAGACTGCGAAGGAACCCTTGACGGCCAGCCACGCCCCCAAGGGCGCCAACGCCAGCGCCATGCCTAAATAAATATGTGTGAAGTCCGTGAATCGTTTCGTCAGGGAATAGAAGCAAATGATCACCAGTGCGAGCGGCGAAAGATAAAAGCAGAGCGGATTGATAAAGTAGCTTGTGAGCAGCAGTCCCGCCCCGCTCGCAACGCACAAAGTCCATGCGCTCGCGAGTGAGATTCTTCCGGTTGGCAAATGCCGCGTGGCCGTGCGCGGATTCGCCGCGTCAAATTTGCGGTCGACAATCCGGTTAAAAGCCATTGCGCAGGTCCGCGCGCAAACCATCGCCGCCAGAATCAAAACGAAAACTCGCCAGCCAGGCCAGCCACGCTGCTCGCGCGCCGCTACAGCCATCGATGCCAGCGCGAACGGCAACGCGAAGACGGTGTGAGAGAGCTTAACGAATTCAGCCCATGTTGCGAGGGAACGGAAAGGCGAAGATAGAAGATGGGGGATAGAGGATGGAGGGGCGGGCATGCGGAGGTTAGCGGGCCGCCAAATGGGCCGAGGATGGAGGATCGAGGATGGAAGATGGCCAGGCGAGCATAAGTCTACCGCTTGTCCGATTTGCAAAAATCATGCCCACGCCTCGGCAATAATTGCATTAACTGCCCTGGAAGATCGCCGCATTTGATCCGTGAGAGAATACTTCTCTTCGCGCGGAAATAATTTGCTAATCACGAAGATCTCTCGGGCCTGCACCCGCGCTAGCTTATACACGTTTAAGTCGCGAAAACTGCGAATTATCATAAGTCCCTTCCATCGATCTCTTTTTACTTCTCCATCCTCCATCTTCCATCTTCTGTCCTCCATCCTCGCCCTACTCCCTTTCCTCTTTCCAGCGCGGCGCCAACCGCTGCGGCACTCCCAAATGATCGAGCACGCGTGCGACAACGGTATCGATCACTTCCTGGATAGTCTTAGGTTGTGTGTAAAAGGACGGATTGGCCGGAAGAATTGTCGCGCCCGCCAGCAACAGGAGCTCCATATTCTTCAAGTGAACTAGGTTCAAAGGTGTTTCCCTCGGCACCAGAATAAGTTTCCGACGCTCCTTCAACATCACATCAGCCGCGCGAAGCAAAACATCGTCGCTGAGACCATGAGCGATCCGCCCCAATGTCCCCATCGTGCAAGGCATCACCACCATCGCATCGAATGGGTTTGAGCCGCTGGCAAATGGAACGTTCATGCTCTTGAGCCCATGTGTCACCACGCCTTCTGGCAAACGAAGGCCTCCCGGCAATTCCTCTTCAATGACCACTCGGGCATAGCTGCTCAAAACCAAATGAACTTGGTGCTGTCGTGAATCAAGGTTATCAAACAAACGCTGCGCGTAAACAGCGCCGCTCGCTCCGGTCATGGCCACAAGAATTCTCAAATGCGTCAACACTGTAGGGCCGCCGTCGCGGTTTGAGCAAGCTGGTTGATGCAAATCGGAGCGGAATTCGTTTCCGACCACCAGTTTATCGAGATCGGGCAAGGTGCTTCCCAGACCATGCGCGCCGCAAGATCTGTGAAAACGCCCGGTAACTTGCTGCTCGTACGGCGCACGGAGTGACGCGCCCTGCCAGCTTTGCCAAAATGAGCAAACCACGCGCCGCTGACGGCGCCTGGGATGGCCGAATAACTTTCTTGAGTCGGGCCGCGGCCGGACCGTTCAATGGGTTCGGGACGCCATCGCCACGGAAGCTAAGGCCCGCTATTCCGTGGTGGAGTCTCTTGCCCGTAAATGAGCATGGCTCCTTCGGTTTGCCGATCAACGCGCTGGTGACAGCGTCGGGATTGTATTAGACGTTGATCCCGTTTGGAAGATTGTAAGCTCTTGGCCCGAAGGCCGGCGGCGCTGGCGTCCTCTTAATCGTAATCACAACACTCAAAGCCTATGAAAATGGCCCCCAGTTCCCGCGCGTCTCGTCGCAACGCCAAGAACGCTCTCAAACTGAAGCAGCAATCCCGTCAGAAAGCCAAAGCTGGAGCGTGGGTCGTGGACATGGAAAAGCTCGAGCCGATCGATCGGCGCGCGGCCGGGATCGACATTGGTTCGGCGGAGAATTATGTGGCTGTGCCCTCCGAGTGCATCACGCCTGGAGAATGACCGGTCCGAGTGTTGGGGGTCTTCAGCCAGCAGCAGGATGCCCTGGTCGAGTGGTTGCGGAGTGGCCAGATCACCACGGTGGGGATGGAAGCGACCGGGGTGTACTGGTTGACCCTGTACGACAAGCTGGAAGCCGCCGGCCTGGAGGTTTGTCTGGTGGACCCGCACGAGGTCAAAGTCGTGCCTGGGCGTAAGAGTGACTGGATGGACTGTCAGTGGATTCAGAAATTGCATACCTACGGATTGTTGCGGCGGGCCTTGACGCGGCAACGGGCGGAGTTGGTCGCGGCTGCGGCCAGCCAGCAACAACATATGGAGAAGACCATGGTCTGTTTAAATGTGCAGTTGGGCTTAGTGATTAGCGATCTGGCCGGGGAAACCGGGCTGTCGATCATCCGAGCGATCTTGGTGGGAGAGCGTGATCCAGCCGTGCTGGCTGATCGCTATCGGAGTAAGCGCTGCAGTAAAGCCAGTGCCGCAGAGATCAAACAAGCTCTACAGGGCGCTTACAACGAGGAGGATCTGTTTGTTCTCCAGCAAAGCGCGGACAGTTGGGATTTTCTGCACAAACAAATCCAGGAGTGTGATCGGAAAATCGAGTTGGCCCTCCAAGCCATTCCGACGGTCCGCGTGGTCGAGGTGAAGGTTAAGGTTCCTGCTTTGCCGGTTCCGGCGGCGGCCGAACAACCC
>Ga0194120_10003396_pt1 | contig 25974 bp, 15 predicted proteins | sample TA2MahCa65mmetaG_FD_148642 | JGI IMG/M metagenome (GOLD analysis project Ga0194120, IMG submission 148642) | Freshwater microbial communities from Lake Tanganyika, Tanzania - TA2015019 Mahale Deep Cast 65m | ecosystem: Environmental > Aquatic > Freshwater > Lake | place: Tanzania: Lake... | reverse complement strand
GCTGAAAAGTCACCTTCTTCAAAACTCGTCATTGAATACACCGAAAATGTAGTTGAATCCAAAAAAGAAGCCCTGAATGCATTGATACTGCCGGGTCGGCCCGAAGTTATTTTTTGCATGGGCGATTTAATACTGATGGGTGTGATGCAGGCAATACATGAAATGAATCTGAAAGTACCGGATGATATCGCTGTAATAAGTATCAGCAATGGTTTTATTCCAACCCTTTTTTCACCTTCGACCACTTATGTGGAAACCAGTGGATATAAACTGGGCAAGCTTGCCTTTGAGCAAATGCTTAAAAGTTTACAACAGAAAACGATTTCGGAAGAGGTTTTTCTGGAAGCTGTGCTGGTAGAAGGCGGTTCTATTTAATGAATGCCTTATTTTCCGTTTGGTAAAAACCAACGGTCATGCAGCATTTCCGCATCAAACTATCACTGTTCCTTAATTATTTTGTATTTGCCATCTTATTAAACAGTGTGGGCACTGTTATTCTGCAGGTACAGAATAATTTTGGTGTTTCAAAAGGTGCTGCCAGCGTACTGGAAGGTTTTAAAGATTTGCCAATAGCTATTACTTCTTTTCTTGTCGCATCGTATGTTATCCGCATTGGTTATAAACGCTCCATGCTTATTGCCCTGGGGCTGGTAACCGTAATGTGCCTGCTTATACCATCTGTGCCGTCTTTTCTTATGACCAAGCTTTTATTTGCCTCTGTAGGGATCAGTTTTGCATTAATCAAGGTGTCGGTTTTTGCCACACTGGGGCTGATTACAAAAGACAAGAAAGAGCATCTGAGCCTGATGAGTTTTTTAGAGTCTTTTTTTATGGTGGGGGTACTTACAGGCTATTTTGTTTTCGCATCAGTCGTTGACAATGACGACTCGAAATCAACGGGATGGTTCAATGTTTATTATATGCTTGCCGGCCTGTCGGCACTGGCCTTAATTCTTTTGGCAACAACCAAACTGGATGAATCATCTGTTCAAAAAGAAGAAAAAGGAAAAACCCTGGATCAGGATTTTGTGGAAATGATTAAGCTGATAATCCTGCCGCTTGTTCTTGTCTTTATTTTCAGCGCCTTCTTTTATGTGCTGATTGAGCAGAGCATCATGAGCTGGCTCCCTACTTTTAACAAGGATGTATTACACCTTTCCACCAGCATGAGTATAAAAATGGCCAGTATACTATCTGCAGCTATAGCAGCCGGCAGGCTGTTAGCCGGCATCATCCTGAAAAAAATTGACTGGCTGGCAGTGCTGGTCTGCTGTCTTATTTGTGCCGCAACCGTTGTGCTGATTACAGTGCCTCTTACAAAAAGTATTCCGGGCACATCCATCACCAAATTAGCTGATGTTCCACTTGCAGGATTTGCTTTTCCCCTGATCGGTTTATTTCTTGCGCCTGTATATCCTGCCATTAATTCTATTATCCTCGGCAATCTTCCGGTGCACAAACATGCGGCAATGTCAGGGCTTATTGTGGTGTTTTCAGCATTGGGGGGAACAACCGGATCCATGATTACGGGTCATATTTTCGGCGCCTATGGAGGGCAAACTGCCTTTTATTCTTCATTAGCGCCTGTGACCATACTTATCATACTGCTTTTCATATTCAGGAAAATGCAACCCAGTCAAAACCGGGAAAAAACGATACAGTAACGAGAATATTCAGCAATGAACCTGTCAGTCATTCAGCCTCTTTTGGAAGATGTACAAAGCACTAAAGTTTTCCCTGACGGAAAAATATTCGTGGATTGTATCCCACGCAGAAATTCTGAAGAAATTCTTCATGACTATATTTTATTAAAGAGAGAGAAGGCTGGTGTTTTTTCCTTAAAAACATTCGTAGAAGAAAACTTTGTTATTCCTGCTCCTGTGCAAAGCAATAATTACACCGGCGGAGAAAAAGATATTGTTGAGCATATTAAAAATTTATGGGAGTACCTGAAGCGGGAGCATGATGAAACAACGGCGGGTTCTTCTCTCCTTCCGTTGCCACACCCTTATATTGTACCCGGTGGCCGCTTCCGCGAAGTCTATTACTGGGATACTTATTTTACAATGCTTGGCCTGAAGGAAAGTGGCGAAACAGAGATGATAAAAAACATGATTGACAATTTTGCTTATCTTATCCATACATATGGTCATATTCCCAATGGCAACCGAATCTACTACCTGAGCCGGAGCCAGCCCCCTTTTTTTGCACTGATGGTGGAATTATACGCATCCATATCCGGACCTGCTGTTTTTGATACGTATGCTGATGCTGTAGAAAAAGAATATTCTTACTGGATGGATGGCTATACAAGTTTGAGTGCCGGATTGGTCCATAAAAAATTAGTATCCCTGCCTGACGGCAGTATTCTTAACCGCTATTATGATGAGTTGTATTCGCCAAGGCCGGAAAGCTGGGCGGAAGATGTGGAAACAACAGCTAAATGCAGGAAGGACAAAAAAATAGTTTATAATCATTTGCGTTCTGCCGCTGAAAGCGGATGGGATTTCAGCAGCCGCTGGCTGGCTGCTGAAAATGATTTATCAACTATCGAAACGACTGACATAGTACCTGTTGACCTGAATACCCTGTTATACCATACAGAAACATTGCAGGATGAATATTTCAAAAAGAAAGGCAATAACGAAAAATCATCTTTCTACAAGGATCGGGCTGAAAGAAGGTATAAAGCTATCCAGGAATATTGTTTTAGTAAAGAAGATAACATTTATTATGATTATCACCGGAAGCTGCAAAGATTAACAGGAAAGTTTACGCCTGCTTCTTTTTTCCCTTTATGGCTGTCTGCAATTCCGGCCGGAGAAGCAGAATACTATGGAAAGTGCGCTGCTGAAAAACTAAAAAAAGAGTTGCTGCGGGATGGCGGGGTGCTTACTTCCACAATCGTTAATGGCCAGCAATGGGATGCCCCCAATGGCTGGGCACCGCTTCAATGGGTGGTCATCACTGCGCTTGAAAATATAAATCAAAAAGATCTGGCGGCAGATATTGCAAAACGATGGATAAAACTTAATAATGATGTATATCTGCGCACAGGGAAAATGATGGAGAAATATAATGTCGTAAATACCCATCTTGAAGCGGGTGGCGGCGAATACCCGGGTCAGGATGGTTTTGGATGGACAAATGGGGTGTTGCTGGAACTGATAAAAAAATACGGTAAACCAGAATGATTATTTCACCGGCTCCAGTATAAAAAACGAATACGGAGGAAGTAAAAAATATTCAGGGTCGTTTTTTACAGTATATTTTTTCCCCTGCCAGTGATCAAAAAGTTTTGAGGGCTTTATCCCATGTTCCTTAAACACATACCAGGTAAGGCTTTGTTCCTCCCTGCTGAAGTTGAACAGGCAATACACCCTGTCTTCTTCCCATGCCCGCAGGTAGCCCGCTACATGAATATTATGCGGCGTAAGCCAGGTCAGATTTTTTTTGTCTGCAATAACCGGCAGGGTTCTCCTGATGCGTATCAGTTTTTGCGTAGATGAAAATATTGAATGCTCAGGTGTGCCGGGTATATCCACTTTGCTGTTTTTCTCCCAATCTATCACGGGCCGGTGCATCCAGCGGTTATCGTAATGCTTGCAGCCATCATGCAGGTAAGAATAATCATTAGTATAGGCAGCCTCATCGCCGTAAAAAATAACCGGAATGCCGCCGATAAAGAAGCTGTGCGCCTGCATCAGCAGTATTTTACAGACAGAAAGTTCTGTTTCTGTTTTATCATTTTCCTTCATTGCTTTTTCTAATCCGCACAACGAAGCCAGCGAACCGCTTATCCTTACGTCTCCTGTTTTTTCATTCACACTGAATAAAGCGCCGGCAGCCACAGACCCCGGATAGTTTCCGGAATAATAATTCATCAGAAATTTCCGGTGCTCATAAGGATTATATCCGGCCTGTAGTATTGCTGCATCCTCATAGCCCAATCCTATATCGTCATGGCATCGGGTGTAGGTAATCCAGGAGGTGTCAAAAGGTTTTTGTAACAGTTCATGTTGGGCAGCCAGCATCACTTTGGTATCACCTGTGGCCAGCGCATCCCATTGAAGGGCCATGTGTGTTGCATTATAGGCAAAATCACATTCTTTTGCTTCTTTATCGCCTGCTCCGAAATATTTCATGATTTCTTTCGGCGCCACGATAGCTTCTCCCAACAATGCCATTCCCGGCGTAGCCACCCACACACACTGTTTGATCAGTTGCAAAATAGTGTGCGCCATCGGCACGTTCTGGGAGGAGGTTCCTTTTTCCTTCCATATAAAAGCGGCAGCGTCTATCCGGAGAATATCAACGCCGAGGTTGGCATAAAAGAAAATATTTGCCAGCATTTCTATAAAAACCTGCGGGTTGGTGTAATTAAGGTCCCACTGGTAATGATGAAAGACCGTCATTACCCATTTGCGGCATTCTTTTACATAAGTAAAATTACCCGGCGCCGCTTCCGGAAAAATTTCCGGCATTGATTTTTCAAATTCATCGGGAATGCTCCGGTCATCAAAGCAGTAATAATAATCCTGGTACTGCGGCCATCCGTGCCTGGCCTGGATGGCCCATTCATGCTGGTCGGAAGTGTGATTGAGTACTATATCCAGCATCAGGTACATGTTCCGTTTGCGCATTTCTTCCTGCAGAACTATCAAATCATCAAGAGTGCCAAACCGGCGATCCACTTTTCTGAAATCCGAAACAGCGTAGCCTCCGTCACTTTCACCAACAGGGCTTTCAAACAGCGGCATCAGGTGCAAAAAATTTACTCCTAACTTTTCAAAATAATCCAGTTTACCCAAAAGGTTTTTGATCGTTCCGCAAAAACGATCTACATAAAGACTCATGCCCGTAATTTCATTGCTCAGAAACCAATGTTCAGGCTCTGTCTGCAGTTTTTTAAGATCTCTTCCCTTTAAAACGGCTGGCCTGCTTTCAAAAGATTGTTCAATGGTAGCCAGTAATTCATCAAAACCCTGTCTGCTTTGCGGATGAGAAGCATAAATGGTATTATAGAGTTTACTGATTTCGCTAAGGGCTGCCTGAAATCTTTTCCGGAATAATTGACCGGAAACATCCTCCTTTTTTAATGTCTGTTTGTTTTCAATTGCCATCACTTATCATTCAAATATATTACTGCTTAAGTTTTGATATGCCTCCATAGCGCCGAGGTACTGGCAAGTTCTTGCACCGGCTTTATTGGCATTAAAAATTATCTCACCCCATTGTTTGGTTGGCATCATCCTGATCTGGTTCAATGTTTTTCCGGATAACTGGTACAACACGGCCCCTACAAACGCATCGCCTGCTCCGGTAGCATCAACTGCCTTTACATCAATGCCGTGCACTATACCGGTTTCTCCTCGGCAGGCCAGCAGGGCTCCTTCCTTTCCTAGTGTGATGGCAAAAACAGCATTGGTTTTTTTCATCAGCACAGCGGCAGCATCTTTTATATTAAATGCTCCTGTTAGCAGCATCGCTTCTTCTTCGCTTAGCTTGAAGAAATGACAATGACTTAAAAAATTCCACGCCTGGTCAATAAATGAACGGGGGGTGTTTTGATATAAAAAGTGCCGGTAATTGGGGTCAAAACTTATTAAGACCTCATCGCTTTGCAGACATTTTTTCAGCAGAGACTGGTAAGCAGCCTGCAGCGGTCCCGGCATAAAGGCGGTAGCTGAGCCAAAATGAACGATGGAATATTCGCTGATGTCAATCGCTTCCACTTCTGTGTTATGCAGTTGCCCATCGGCTCCCCGGTTGAAATAAAAGTCCCTTTCCCCGCTGATCATCAGCGATACAAAAGCAAAACTGGTAAAATGGTGCGGGTCCTGTATTACATATTTAACAGATACACCAAAGCTTTGCATCACTTCTACGAGGTAACGGCCAAAAGGATCGGTACCCACTTTTGCCGCTAATTCAGCATTACCCCCCAGTACTGCAATGGCGGCGGCAACATTTGCCGGCGCTCCGCCTGCCTTTTTGATAAAATTTTCCCCTTCTGACAATGCTTTGCCCTTGTCCGTGCAAATCATATCAATCAGCATCTCTCCTATGCACAACACTTTTTTCATATTTGTTATAAAATGCCTTTAACGGTTTATATTCTATAATTTAATTTTTGAACAGTTTGTTCTGCTGTATGTGTTTTACGGTTCCCGGAACTGCCGTTTGAAACAGATATTTCATGTACAATAATTAATATCCCTGTGAAGTCACCGGTAATACGATGTCGCCGGATGGTTTTTTATATTTAATTAATGTGGTGAACAGCGCCGCTATCAGCAGCAATATGCCTGCAAACAGGATGGCTTTGGCAGAATCGTTGTTTAAAACATGCTTTAACACATACCCGAATGTGGTGGTTTGTATAAACATAGGTATTACAATCATCATATTGATAATACCCATGTACACACCATATTTTTCTTTGGGAATCTGGTTCACCACCAGCAGGTAGGGAATGCCCATCATACTGGCCCAGCCGATACCAAAACCGGTAATAGCAACAAACAACAGCGTTTTATTTTCAATAAAAGGGAATGCAATGAACCCGATCCCTGCCACCAGCAGGCAGAAGAAATGTACCCATTTTGGACTGAATCTTTTGGCGAAGCCCACCAATGCAAAGGCAGTTATGAATGTCACAATATTATACCAGCCATTTACTTCGCCGGCGAGGCTGACTGCTTTCTCATATACTTCTTTATTTTCAGGAGTGGTGCTGAACACTGACAGGCCTATGCTTTTGGCGCTGTTTTGCCAATAACAGAAAAGGGCATACCATTGAAACAAGTACACTAATGCCAGCTGCCCCATGATCCGGGGCATTTCAGAAATTGCTTCAATGATTTCTATGTTCTGTGCAAAAAGAACTTTTGCTGTACTGTTTTCTTCCACTTTGTGTATTATCTTTTTCAGCAGGCCTTTTACAAACAAAGAAGGAATAAGCAGAATAAGTATTACAGTGTATGCAATAACAGTAGTAATGATGGACAGAAAAAACTGAACAACAAGAGGAGGCATCCCTTCATTTTTCTTTTTAATCCCTGCAAGTTCTTCAGCAGAAGGGGGTATCTCGGGGGTGGTGAGCATACTCCACCATACCGATGCTATTGAGCAGATTGCACCGAGAAAGAAGGATGCAAAAACCCATGTGGGCAGTTTGCCGGAATAACCGACAAAGACAAACGGAAAAACTGCAAGTGAAAAATTTGCCAGTGTTTGTCCGAGGCCTGTAAAAAAACTTTGTGCCTGAAACCCGGTTGCCTGCTGAGATGTATCTAATTTATCCGCCACAAAAGCCCGGTAAGGTTCCATCGCAGTGTTGTTTCCCGCATCAAGAATCCACAACAAACCAGCTGCCATCCACAACTCAGAACTGAAAGGAAAAAGAAACAATGCAATGCTGCAAATTATTGCGCCGATAAAAAAATAAGGCTTTCTTCTGCCAAACTTTGGATGCCATGTTTTATCGCTTAGTGCCCCGATGATTGGTTGAATGATCAGCCCTGTTAAAGGCCCGGCCAGGTTAAGCAGTGGTATTTCATCGGGCTTTGCCCCCAAAAAATCGTAGATGGGATTTACGGCGCTTTGCTGCAAACCAAAACTGTACTGAATACCAAAAAACCCCAGATTCATGTTAATGATCTGCCAGAAGCTAAGCCGGGGTTTGGTAAAGGGCATGCAGAATTATTTAATCTTTCTAAAATAAGAAATACTGCCATTTTGCAACAGTAACTCTGTGTATATCAATTTTATGCAAACGTTTGCTGTTGGGAAATAGAAGTCCCGGCCCTTGTAAAAAATGATACTGGCTGTAACTTCAGCCTTTTAATTTTCTGCCGCTTTGATCATACTATATCTTTTATGAAACGAATTTATTGGATAGCCGGTATTTTATTAGGAGGGTTGTTGTTCTGGGGGGTATTCTTCTTCCCGGTTGCGGTGTCAAAAAAAGTTGAAGTACCTTATAGCATGTTCCGGTGCGGCGAACAATTAAATAATCCTGAAGCCTGGAAACGTTGGTACTTCCCGTTTACCGGTGAAGAAACAATCACAACTTCAAAAGATAAAAATAAAATACAGACCAGAGATTATTCCCTCGCCGTTTCCGCAATTACGATGTACAGTGCAGTATTAGAGGCTGGTTATAAAAAAAAGAAGAAGTTTTTTTCCTTTGCTGCACTTACCGATACGTCAGATGTCACTGTTTCAGATATTACTCTGTCTTATTCCACTACATTATTCAGAAAATGGTTTGCGAAAACCAAATTGGAAAAGAATGCGGAAAAAAGCCTGGAAAATCTTAAAGACTATATGACAGATACCCGGCGATTTTATGGTTTTGAAATTCAAAGGGTGACAGTAGAAGATACAGCCTTTCTGTTCATGCGCAAAGTAGTCCCATTGACAGAAAGAAGAGAAGCTACACGAAAAATTTATGAAAAACTGATTGCTTACGCCGAAAACAAAAAGGCCGGGTATAATGGTACCCGGATTTATTATACACTAAAATCAGGAAACGAGATTACTATTTTTGCAAGTATTGGTGTTACAAATCCGGGACAAACCAAACCCGGAGAAGAAGTGCAGTATAAAAGGATGCCTTACGGTAAAAATCTGCTTGTGACCATTTACCAGGGCCCTTTCAGCGGTAGTGAAAAAGCGTTTAAAGCGCTGGAAGCTTTTAAAAAAGATCATAATTTGTCAAGTATGGCTATCCCTTTCCAGAAATTTATGAGTGATGGTTATGATTTTGCAGATGACCAGGCAGTGCAGCTGAAGGTATATTATCCTGTATTCTGATTGCCTTATTGCTTACGGATAAGCAACAGGCTGTCATTATTTCTTGCAATCAAATAAGACGGATGCTGATACTGCTGCAGGTTTATCTTTTTTACCCTTCTTGCTTCGCCCTTAATATTTAATCCGGGCAGCATACTGTATTTAAAATTTCCGTTGCCTTTGTTGAGTAAAATAGTCCCGTAATCAGCATCATACCGCCCCATTTGGATATTATTTGCATAAAAATTACCCGTCAGTAAAATATCAGGCAGACTTTCATTGCTGGCATACACCAGTGCTGCATCTGTATACGAAGTAAGCTGCGCCTGCCAGGGGAGTTCTTTCACCGTAAATGATCCGTTACCGTTATTTATAAGCAGGGCATTGGAGAAATAATCTGCTTCATATACATTTGCCTTTTTCAGTTTATCCGTCCCGAAAATATCCCTGAGAGACGCTTTCGCAAAATCTTCAGCATACAGGTACTTCTTTTTTATTGAGGGGATTTGTTTTTCTAATTCAGCTTTATTGGCAAAAGGGAGTTCTTTCCCCTGCAGGTAATAGGTTATTACCTGTTCCTTTTTCCCGTTGTTATCCGTATCAAAATAATAAAAGCGGACAGGTTCCTTTTTGGAAGCAGTAAGGCGGCTGTTCAGCCCCTGGTTGCCTGCAATAAAGTCTGTATCACCATCGCCGTCAGCATCAAAAGGAAGAATAAATTTCCACCAGCCTTTTTTATCTGAAAGATATTGTTTATGATATTTGCCTTTTTCATTAATAAAAGCACAGATACCATCCCATTCAAGCGCCAGAATAATATCCTGGTCTCCGTCATTATCAATATCCGCCAGCTTTGCATCTTTTACAAATCCCGGTGATTTCAATTCAACGCTGTATGATGCAGTAACATCTGTAAACTTCTCTGTCCCGTCGTTCTGTAAAATATATGACCGGGGAATTGTGCCGTATTCAAACGGTACTGCCCTCCCGCCTATAAACAAATCCTTTTTGCCATCGCCGCTAAAATCTTCTGCCAGTATGCAGGAAGCCGTCATCAGAACATTCTTGAAGGCGTCCTGCTTTTTAGTAAAGATCCCTTTGCCATCATTGAGATACAATCTTGGTAAAAGAAATTCACTGTTGCCGTAGTATTCATTTCCGCCGCCAGCCACGGCAAGGTCGGTATATCCGTCATTATTAAAATCCGCCAGGCAGGCATCCACATCTTCATAGGTGCTGTCAGCTTCCAGCGCTGGCTGCTTGGTTTTTACAAATCTACCCGAAGCCTGCTGAATAAAAACGGCACTTTTTTTCCATTTTACCGAACCGATAAAAAAATCATCCAGCCCGTCGCCATTGATATCTCCGACCGTAAGCGCCGGGCCTTCCTGCGAAGCCATAAACGGCATGAGGGGCTCACGGTCAAATTCGACAAATATATTTTCTGCATGTAAATAATCAAGATCAAACACTCTGGTTATATCCTCAAAAGAAAATTCTGCTGCCGGATGATCGTTATGCAGGCTTGCATATTGAAAGAAGGGAAGCCCCGGTTTATAATCAATGCTGATGAATGAGGAGTCTTTGTTGAGATCAATTTTCTGGTAACGATTATCAGGCCATATTACTACCAGAGAATCATACGAAGGGGGTAAAGCAATATGAACCGGGATTTCCATTGCGGATTGGAATCCTCTTGCCGGAAATTTTTCATATGCCCGTATACTGCTGTCTGTAAAAAGGATAATCTTCGCCCCCACCGCATTCCGGTTTCCTGCCGGTCCTTTCAGGAGTATCCCTGTGGCTGGTTTGGCTTTTTTGTCGTTGCTCGTATTTTTATACAGAATGGCAGTTTCATCAATATTATTAACGACAATGTCCAGGTCCCCGTCATTATCCAGGTCGGCATACACTGCTCCGTTTGAATAGGTGTCCTTATTATTACTGATAAAACTTTCAGCATCTTCAAATGCTGCATTTCCTTTGTTTCTGAAAAATCTGTTTGGCAGTTTTATTTGAGGGAATTTATCAATCAGTGCCATATCTTTTTCGCTAATTTGTCCCGCCCGGATCTTGGCCTGTATTTCATCATTGGAAACATAGTTCACATAATCAATATCGTTCAGCCTTTTGGGAATGCCATTGGAAATAAAAAGGTCTTTGAAACCATCATTATCAAAATCCATCCACAAAGTACTCCACGACCAGTCTGTTGCATATACTCCTGCATACAAACCAATTTCGCTGAAAATACCGTTGCCCCTGTTCAGCTGCAATGTATTCCGGGCATACTGATGGTTGTATCCGTTTTTGATTTTGATCTGAAAAGTGTTGTATTCATCCTCGCCCAGTGAACGCCTGAGTATGTAGGGGTCGGATGGAAGCATATCAGCCGCTATAATTTCCGGCCATGCATCATTATTGATATCAGCCACATCCACTCCCATAGAAAACTGACTGGTGTGCATGGTGCGGCTGGTCAGTTCCTCGGTAAATCCTCCTTTACGATCATTGATATACAAATAATCATTTTCATGAAAATCGTTGCCGATATAAATATCCGGCCAGCCATCCAGGTTCATGTCGGCCACGGCAATACCCAATCCATATCCAATTACACTCTGGAGTATACCGGCCTGTACTGATACATCCGTGAATTTTCCGCCGTCATTTCTGAATAGTATATCCCTGGAAAGTGAATCAACCGTCCCATCAAAATTGCTGCGTGGGGCAAAGGTGCTGTTATACCTTAATGAATGGTTTAATAAAAACATATCCAGGTCACCGTCCAGATCATAATCCAGAAAAGCGGCCTGGGTGCTGAACCCGGAAAAATCAATACCGTAAGCCGCAGCTTCGTCCTTATAATAAGGAATGCCTTTTTTGTCAATGCCCTTGCAGACAAGCAACTGGTTTTTGCTTTGCAGTGTTTCATAATGTCCAACACGGCAGACATAAATATCCAGCAGTCCATCGTCATTTACATCCGCCACACTTACTCCGGTCGACCAGCCCCCGTCGTCCGGAATTTTTGCTGCGCCGGTTACGTCTTCAAAATGAAGACTCCCTTTATTTAAATAAAGTTTGTTTTGCCCCTGGTTGGATGCAAAAAACAAATCAATCAGCCCGTCCTTATTGAAATCTCCGGCGCCCGCCCCAGCCCCGTTGTAGAAGTACATATATTTGAGCATATTGAAATCAGGACGGGTTTTCAGGTTATTGCTGAAGGTCAGTCCGGTTGAATCGCTTTTCAGCGTTATAAATAGCGGTTCTGGTTTTTTTCCCTGTCTCCGGCAACCATAAATCAACACCGCCACAAGCAGCCAAACCGCAATCTGTATTATGTAACTTCTTTTTTGCATCAGTATTTCATTCTGCGGAAGAAAACGGGATAACTGTCATTTTGTAACACCAGCAGGCTGTTGTCACCCTTTGCAGACAATAATAATATGTCCCTTACCTCGCCCCGTACTTCAAACCCTGTAAAAGATGGTTCTGCCCATTGCCATTTTATTCTGCTTTTTTCTGTTCCCGTATTTAACAATACATGGCCATAACTTGCGTCAAGCCTGGCAAACTGAGGCTGAAAATGAAACTGATTGCCCCCCATGATCAAATCTTTTTTGTCATCATTATTTATATCTGCACATAAAACAGCATTGATGCAGGAAAGTTGAGTATAAACCGGCAGGGTTTGCACATCAAAAAAGGCTTTGCCGTTATTCACCGCAATGCAGGAAGACATAAAATTTATTTCTTGTTGCTGTGCCGTCTTTAGTGAAGCGCTGCTGAATAAATCATAAATTGATTTTTTTGCGTAAGCCTCAAACTTCAGGTTTTGTTTTTTTAATGACGGCATTTGTTCCGTCAGTTCCCGTTTGAGAAAAACCGGCACATCTTTTTTATTTACCCTCCGGGTAATGATTTTATCCTGTGTTCCGTTCTGGTCAAAATCATTTATCCATAGTTTTACCGGGTTTTCCTTTGAAGTCTTCAAATAACAGTTTTCCCCTGCATTGCCAAAAACACAATCAGCATCACCGTCATTATCCAGGTCAGTTACGGATACGGATTGCCACCAGCCTTTATAGTCATTTAACCCGGTATTTAATTCAGTAAGCCGGCCCTTTTCCACTGAATATATCTTGGGTGACATCCATTCTCCGGTAACGATGATTTCATTTTTCCTGTCACCATCCATATCTGCTGCTGCTGCATCCGTCAGCATTCCCGTTTTTATTGTTGCGCCTACGGCAAATTTTCCTTTGCCGCTATTGATATATAAGTAGCTTTCGGGAACCACCCCGTAGTTTTGAGGCACACTCCGGCTGGCAACAAATAAATCCAAATCACCATCATTGTCTGCATCTGTCGCTGCCGCTGCGGCACAGTTAAAAGCATAGGCCGGAAAAGCTTCCGGTAATGAAGTAAAGTTTCCCTTTCCATCGTTTAAATACAGCCGGTGATACAACAGGCTGCTTCCCTTTTCCTGTGCATTTCCGCCTGAACCGACAAATAAATCCTTGTCTTTATCATTATCGGCATCAAAAAATAAAACAGCCACATCTTCATAACCCCGGTCTTTTTCAAAGACCGGCTGCGATTGTTTTGTAAATCTATATTCTTCCTGCAGGTACAATATTCCCGGCTGGCCTGCTGCCCCGCCGATAAATACATCAACCAGACCATCGCCGTTTACATCTGCTGTATCAGCGTGGGGTCCTTCACGGGAAAGCATCACCGGAATATTTCTTTCCGCATAAAAATCGATATAATCATCTTCTGTATGTTTATCAAAAACTGCTTCTTCTTTTTCAAACCAGGGCTGTAGCGATTGCTGAGCAACTTCATACGGTTTTGCACCGGCAATAGAAATTTTATGCAGCTGGTTGACGGCGGGTTTGCTTATTCTCGTAATACGTTTATCAGGCCATATAATCAACAATGAATCGGCCAGGCCTGCGCCAAGGCCAATAACTTGTTTATAATCTACCGATGACTGAAAACCCCGTGTAGGTATCAGCTCCCGGTTAATAATCTGCTCTCCCCGGTAAACGATTATTTTACTGCCGATGGCAAAAGGGTTTTTCTTTTCTCCCTGCAGTTGAATCCCGATATAATTGTTATTTCTTGTTTCACGGCTTTCATTTTTATATATAAATACAGGTGAGTTTACATTGTTTACTATCAAATCAAGGTCGCCGTCATTGTCAAGGTCGCCGTAAGCCGATCCATTGGAAAAAGATGGCTGATCCAGCCCCGCAGCCTCTCCTTCATCAGCAAACTGCAACCCCCCTTTATTCCTGAAAAATTTATTGGGACCAGGAACGGAAGGCATTTTATTTACAATTTCATCAAACTTTTCTTTCTCACCGGTCATCACCATTTTCTGAATCACATCGTTAGCAAAAAAATCAATAAAGTCCTGGTTGGTTACATCATTGTAAATACCGTTGCAAACAAAAATATCGGAGAGTCCGTCATTATCCGCATCGAAGATCAGTCCTCCCCAGCTCCAGTCGGATGCGGCCACACCGCTGAAGAATGCCGTTTCCATGAACTTCCCGTTCTTGTTATTTACCTGCAGGGTGTTTTGGGTGTATTGATTATAAAATCCTGATTTTTGTTTCAGCCGATGAATATCAATATTATCAAATGAGGTGGTGGTTTTGAGGCGGTAATCATCATCGGGAAGCATGTCGGTGGTAAAAATATCCGGATAACCGTCGTTATTAATATCCGCCATATCAGCGCCCATAGAGGAATGGCTGATATGCTGCACCCGGTCTTCCAGTTCATCTTTAAATGTCCCGTTCCTTTGGTTTACATATAAATAATCTCTTTCAAAAAAATCATTGGAGACATAAATATCAGGATAATGGTCGCCGTTTACATCACCCACCGTAACGCCAAGACCGAAGCTGATAAGACTGCCGTAGATACCTGCTTCTTCGCTGATATCAATGAATTTGCCGTTATCATTTCTGTAGAAATGATCGCCGCCGCCTTTCAGAAATTCAGCAACAGGCCAGTCCGATGCCCGCAGGTTTCTTTTGTTGGCATAGTTCAGTGTATTGACGGGGATAAAACTGTTGTTTATAATAAAACAATCCAGGTCGCCGTCAAGGTCGTAATCAAAAAAAGCCGCATGTGTGGTATAACCGCCTTCATTTGTAAGGCCGTATTCTTCCGCTCTGTCTGTAAAACTGAGGTCTTTATTATTGACGAACAACTGGCACCTGGGTTTCTTTCCGTCAATGTACCCCGCATTGCAGATAAAGATGTCCAGCCATCCATCGTGGTTTATATCTACCATAACCACTCCGGTACTCCAGTCTTTTTTACCGGGTTCAAACCCTGCTTTCGCTGAAATATCTTCAAACTGCCAGTTGTCTTTGTTTAAAAAAAGTTTGTTCCCTCCCATATTGGCCGTGAGTATTACATCTGCAAGGCCGTCATTATTTATATCTCCGATACCCACGCCACCGCCATTATAAAAATTGCGGTAACTGAAAATATTAAACTCTGCACTGTTTTGAATATTGTTGGAAAAGACTATACCTGTATTATCCTGAAGGATAAAAAGAGGTTCTGTACTTTTTTCTCTGTTGCAGGCAGAAAAAAAAGCTGCCATGCAAAGAAGAAAAACTGTTAGCAGGTTGTATAAAATTTTTTTCATTGGTTACCCGGCAGAAGGCAGATGTCTGATTTCCTGTCCAAAAACAGCGGTAAAATAAAAAAAGCCATCCGAAAATGGCTTTTTTCCTGATTTGCTATATGCTAACTAACTGCTAAAAGGTTTAATAACCGGGGTTTTGGGTAAGGTTGGGGTTGATAGTTAATTGCTCGTTGGGTATGGGGAACAGCAATCTTGCGTTATCGCTAACACCTGGTTTTAAAGTCCGGGCTGCCAGAAACTTTCCAAAGCGAACCATGTCGTTTCTTCTCCATCCTTCCCAGTAAAGTTCAAAACCTCTTTCTTTATAAACCGCTTCAAGGTCAACAGTGCCCAATGCGCCCAGACCTCTTGATGTATGAGTTCTGATATTGTTTACAATTTGAGGAGCAGTAGCACCATATCCTCCGGGGCCTGCAGTGGCTGTACCGCCACGCAAAATAGCTTCAGCTTTCATCAGTAATATATCAGCCAGCCTGAAGATTACATAATCATTATTGGCAGGAAAATTAGCAGCCAGATCCGGTACATATTTAATAACCCTGATACCGGTTACCTCAAGATTATTACCGGTTTCTTTTAAAGCAACTGCTTTTGTAAATGAAAGTGGATTGCCTTTTCTGTCCAGCAGGTTGGTTCCGGCAGCATTTTGCTGCTGACCAAATAACAGTCCCACATGCAGTCCTGTAACATTTGACACGCCTGTATAATAACCGGCATCAACTGTAGGTCCTGCGCCACCGCCTCTTCTTTTATCATTGGAAGCAAAAGCGTCATAAAAGTCGCCTAACGTTGTAAATCCGTTCCAGCCGCTGGGGTTTTGATTGTAGTGCAGGCCACAATACCAGCGGGACTGGTTGTTACCACCGAACCCGGTAGCATTGTCGCATTTCAGTGTATAAACCAGTTCGTTTCCAATTACATGATTATTCGGTGCAAAGTTGTCGAAGAAGTTAGCGGTAAACCCGCCGGGATATGCAGGGAATGAACCCAGTATCTGGTCAGCAAGTGTAATTACCTGGTTCATATCTGAAGTAGAAAAAGTAGGTGCCGTCCTGTTGGCATAAACACCTTTGTTCAGATACACTTTTATCAGCAGGGCCCTTGCGGCATTCTGGGAAGCTCTTCCGATACCGTTACCGGCGGGAAGATTAGGCATGGCAGTCTGCAGTTCACTGATGATATAATCAGCACACTCGGTTCCTTTTTTCACTTCCGGAAGAGTTTGCGTCAAATCACCCAGTGATGAAGGTCTGAAAGGAACCTGGTCCCATCCATCCAATACGGCCCACATAACAAATGCACGGATAAAGCGGGCTTCAGCTGCCTGCACGGGAGTGGGGTTATTATCGAGAACGGTTGTTGCTGCAAACTGCGCCTGTGCAAGTGCGCGGTAAGTATCAGTCAGAAAAGTGTGATCGGGTGTCCACCTGTGGTTATGATATACTCTCCAGATACCGTTATCGTCCCAGTCGCCACCTCTTGTAGGCCCCACACACTCATCGGTTGAGTGTTCCTGGGCTGCCCAAAAAAGGCTCTGGTCCTCAAATGGATCATTTAATGCGGCATAGGCGCCCTGTAACAAAGCTGCTGCATTACCGCCGCCGCCGCCGCCGCTGCCCTGGGTGGTTTCACTGTTAAGTCTTTCTGTCAGCTTGGTACAGGCTCCGAGAAAAACAACAGAAGCAATCAATATTATTTTGTTGTATTTCATAAAGAACAAGTTTTTATTTTTTTATAATGAGAAATTAATGCTCAGCTGATATCTTCTTGCCGAAGGGAAAGGTATGTATTCAATACCATAGGAAGGAACACCACCGATATTCTTATCGACATTTACTTCCGGATCGAAGCCTGTGAAATCAGAAATTACAAATAAATTTTGAGCGGTGATGGCTACATTGGCGTTTTTAATGAATTTGAACAGGTTCCCTATTGAATATCCGATCCTTGCATTCTGGCATTTCAGGAAATTGCCTTTTTCCAAGAAACGGGTTGAAGAGGTAATCGGGTTGGAAAGGTCTTCCCGTACATCGGCGCTTATCAGTGAAGCAGCCACATTTCTGGTTCCGAGGTTGGTAATCGGAATAACATTGGTGGCGGTTTCATTATAGATATAATGTCCAAAAGCCCCGGTCAGATTCATGGTAAATGACCACCTTTTATAGTTCAGGTCTGTACTTAGGCCTAGCAGGAAGTTAGGATTGGGATCCTCGCCATAGAATGAAACATCACCATCTTGTGCATAAATAGACTGGCCGGTGGTTTTGTCTATTCCCTGAAACTCTCTTAAATAAAAAACATTCAGGGGGTAGCCTGATGCCAGTTTCTGCACATAGGCGCCGGAACTGCCCTGGCCGCTTAAACCACCGGTATTGTATGTACCACTCAGGCCAGTCAGTTCATTCTTCAGCCATGTTGTGTTTACTCCAAAATCCCAGGTAAGGTTTTTTTGCTTGATGATATTGGCGTTTACAGATAGTTCAACACCTTTATTACTGATAACTGCCGGCAGATTTTTCCACTGTTTCGGACCTGAAGGGCCCGGTTGTGCAAAATCGAGTTCGAACAGTACATCTTCTGTTTCTTTATTAAAATAATCGGCAGTAATGTTAATTCTGTTATTCCAAAGAGAGAAATCAAGGCCTGCATTGAATGTAGTGGAGGTCTCCCATTTAAGACCGGGATTACCTTCACCCACTTGCCTGATCTGGCCGGGTCCGGATACTGCAAACCTGTCTTGAGAAGCGCCTGAGGGAAACTCCTGGTTTCCTGTTTGACCCCATCCTATTCTAACTTTAAGATTCCTTACAAAATCTACGCTTTGCATAAAGCTTTCCTGGCTCACATTCCATGCTGCAGAGAAAGAGGGGAAAACGGCATATTTATTATCTGAACCAAATTTGGTAGAACCATCTCTTCTTACTGTTGCAGTTAAAAGGTACTTACCCTTAAGATTGATATTAGCCCTGGCAAAAATAGATTGCAGCTCATTGGTGGGGGCTTCATAATGCCAGATATTTCTGCTGGCAGTAGTGCTGTACCCAAACATATTATAGTAAGGAATTCCGATGTCAGCAAAATCCTGTGCTGTAATTCCTGAATTGGAGTTTGTGAATTTCACAAATTCATAACCAAGAACTGCATTCAGGTTAAAGCCGGTGGTGATTTGCTTATTATAGCTAAGTATATGTGTAATCTGCTGCACCCTTACCCTTGCTTCAGAAGAATTGGCCCAGCCCCTGTCCTTGTAATTGGGGAAGTTGGTTAGCCGGCGTCCGATCATTGCTGTGCGCTGGCCATCACTCTGGTTAAATCCGTATAGAATCCTGTATTCCAGATCGTTTGTAATTTTAAAATAGGGGGAAATATTACCCCATATCTGAGTAATATCTACATTATCATCATACATTTCCAACATCCACAAAGGATTTACGGATGTAGCTCCAAATTGCGGCTCAATCCAGAAAGTGCCGTCGTTTTTCTTAAAGGGGTGAGTGGGGTTCCACTGAAGAGCTTGCCCGATTAAACTGCCCTGAAATCCGGCATTATTCGAAATAGGAACAACTTCTTCGTCAATGTATGCAGCATTAACATTTACATCCACCCCCAGTTTTTTGCTGTCGAGGAATTTGAAATTACCTGTATAACCAGCAGTATATTTTTGAAACTGCGATTCTTCAATAATCCCTTTTTCGCCCAGATAGCTCAATGATACCCTGTGACGGGAGTTCTCATTTCCGCCGCTTAAAGCAACATTGATATTATGGGTCACTCCCGTACGGGTTATTTCATCCATTGCATCCACGTTGGATCCATAGTTACCCGAGGTAAGGCTATATTTCTGCAATGCTGAACGGTACTCATCACCGGTCAAGATCTTGATTTGTCTTGCCATTGTAGAAAGTCCAACCGAATAGCCAAACTCCAGTGATGGTGTACCGCTTTTTCCCTTTTTAGTAGTGATAAGGATAACACCATTTGCACCGCGGCTTCCATATATAGCAGCAGCAGAAGCATCTTTCAGTACATCAATGCTTTCAATATCTGCGGGGTTAATAAAGTTCAGTGGATTGGATCCCGGAGCACTTCCCAGATCTGTACCCAAACCCGGACGGCTCGATCCGCCTTCCAGAGGAACACCATCCACCACAATCAGCGGATTATTGCCTGCACGGACAGAATTAGTTCCCCGGATGCGGATTGTAGTGCCTGCCCCGGGTGCACCATTGTTATTTGTAATCAGAAGTCCGGCTACCTTCCCCTGAATCAGTTGATCCGGAGAGGTATTTACCCCTTTGTTAAAGTCTTTTGCCTTAACTGAAGCAACAGACTCTGTAAGGTCTTTTTTCCGTGCTGTTCCATAACCGGTTACTACCACTTCATTGAGGCTGGAACCGGCCGTTTGAACAAACGACACATCAATATTTGATATCCCGGCAATGGATATCTCCTGTGCATCATACCCAACGGAAGTAATCACCAGCGTGGTGGCTGATGAGCTTACCGTCAGTGAAAAAGTTCCATCAGCACGGGTGGAAGTGCCTGTTCGGCTTCCTTTCACTGTAACTGATGCCCCCACCACCGGCGAACCGTCTTTTGAATCGTTAACCTTACCGGTAACCGTTCTGTCCTGAGCGAAGGATACCTGAATGACACAAATAAAAATGATGCTAAACAGTGCGGATAGCATTTTCTGTGCAGACATAAGCAATCGGGTTTTAAATATTTAAAAGAATGTTTTGAAAAACCAAGTTACATTTTTTTTAGATTGTGGTAATGTTTTTTTGAGTTCTTTTACGCTTGTTCATGTATCGACCCCTTAATTCTTGGACAAAACGGGGTTAAAGTTTGAGACAATTTCGGGTAATTTTTCTGTTTTACAAAGTTGATTTGTTTTTGCGTGCAGGAGTAAGAACTGCTCCGGGGATTTTCTCCCCAGCGATCCATGCTTACGATGGTTATTGTACCACTCGTAATAGCGGGTGAAGACCATCTGTGCATGGTATATAGATTCAAACTCATAACGCTCTACCACTTCACGCTGAACATTGCTGTGTAAGGCTTCGATGTAGGCGTTTTCTTCAGGAGTTGCCACATGGGTAAACTCCTGATTTACACCCTTTTCTTTTAAAAACTGCCTTACCACTCCCGCAATGAACTGGGAACCGTTGTCATTTCTGAGGGTTATGTTTTCAATCCTGTATTCCATCAGCAGAAGTGATAACAAAATGATTACATCTCCCTTTTTGATATTGAATCGAAGCATATGTGTAAGCACCTTACGGCTGTATGCATCGATTACAGTTAGCAAGAGGGCATTTCTTTGGGCTCCATGGATATGGATGTATTTGATATCCATACACAGATGTTCCAGTGGTTTTTCTGCTCTGATCTTTCTAAAGCGAACAAACTGCCTTGGAACACCAATAGAGCCGATTCTGCGGTTGAACAGCAGGTTATGGATCTTCATCAGCCGGTAGACTTTCTTATGGTTGATGATATATCCCTTTTGTTTCAGCTCATCCCGAACGTTCTTGTATCCATAGCAACAGAACTCCTGCTGGAGAATCGATTCTACTTCCTTTACCACGGTTGTATTATCGATCAGCTCTCCATCTGAGGTAACGGTCATTTCACTGGGTTTACGGCCCCGCAGACCATCTCCCCACTTGTAGTAAAAGCTACTACGGGGAACTCCTGACCAAATCATAAGATCTTGTTTGCTTAGCATGGGATGTGATTCAAACTGCCTGATTACCTCGACCGACGCTGCTCGAGGGATTGACTTTTTTTTAAAAGCTCTGTCTTGAACTCCAGTTCAATCTGCTGCTTGGCAACAATGTTCTTCAATACCCTGATTTGTTCCTCTAAGGCTTCCATCTCAGGGTTGCGTTGCCTGGCATACGACTGCAAGTTCGATACACCTCCTTCATTGAAGTTGTCCTTCCACCTTCTGAATACTGTGGGTGATAGGTTGTGTTTGCGAAGAGTTGCACTTACTCCAAATTGATCCGCTTCATTGATGATTGATAGTTTCTCTGAAGCCGAGAAACTCCTTCTTGTTTTTGACATACTTCCTAAATTTAGTGACTTAATTGTTTTTACAATTCTGTCCAGCCATTTAGGGGGTCAATACAAAAGAGGGCTTTGCCCGATGTATTTCAACCCACCTTCTTAGAAGGTGGTTGTTGAGTTGCGAAATATACAGAAGCCGGAATACCCATAGTTTTTTTTGACCGGGTGCCCGCTGCGGGCAACTATGATACTGTTTGTATGGCCGATGAGGAAGCCGCCGTTCTTGCAGCCTCCACCCTGATAAAATACAAGAAAAAAAACATCCTTGCCTTGTTTGGCAACCCCGGACTTTCCATAACCAAAAAAAGAAAAGAAGCTTTCACCAGAACGCTGGATAAGGAAAGTAATAACATTCAATACGAACTGAGATATTGTAAAAACACGGAAGAGGCAAAACAGGCCGTAAGCGAAGTACTGTCCCGTACTGTAATACCGGATCATATTTTTTGCATGAGTGATGAGTTGCTGATCGGCGCTATGAAGGCATTGAAAAAAACCAGGTTCTCCATCCCGGATGATATATCGGTGCTCGCCATCAGCAATGGATTTATACCCGGTCTGTTTAACCCGGATATTACCTATATAGAAACCAGCGGGTATAAACTGGGTAAGCTGGCCATCGGCCGGATGCTGCAGAACCTGAAGGGAAAAACAGCTCCAAAGTCTATATTGCTTCCTTCAAGGTTTGTAGAAGGGGGATCGCTCTAGGCCCCACTTTCTTCAAAGTTTTTCTAAACTACTGCTTTCAGTTTTTTTCTTCTGTATTGTTTTTTAAGAGCATAAAGTTTGCCGGGGCGGTGCGGTTTGTCGCTCTCCATTTCATCCAGGTCAACCAGCCAATCTTTCAATGAAATTTTTTTTCTGAAGTTCCTCCGGTCAAGTTCAATTCCCAGCACCTCCTCATAAAGCTCCTGCAACTGGCGCAGTGAGAATTTTTCAGGCAGCAGGTTGAAGAGCAGTGGCTGGTCCATTACCTGCTGTTGCAGTTTTTGAAGGCAGGCTTTTAGTATCAGGGTATGGTCAAAAGCCATTTTTTTGATATCGCTGACCTGGTGCCAGTTAAGTTCATTTTTATTCAGCCGTAGCTTAGGGTGGTTAATATCAATGAGGGAATAATAAGCAATAGTAATAACCCTGCCTGAAGGATGCCTGTTAATGCTGCCAAATGCCTGCATCTGCTCCAGGTACACATCATCCAGCCCGGTACGCTCCCTCAAAATACGATAGGAGGCAGCGTCTATATCTTCATCGGGTTTTACCAGGTCGCCCAGCAATGAATATAAACCGGCAAACTCTTCAAGGTCTGACTTGATAAGAAGTATGTTCAGTTCTTTTTCATCATAGCCAAATATTACGCAGTCCACAGAAACCGCTATGTTAAAATACTCGAGGTGACTTATTTTTTCAATTGCAGCTGTCTTCATCTGTGTGTTCAAACTCATGGGTCAATTACTTTTCCGTTTACTGAATGATGAATTTTATTGCAGCTTCCAGGCCGGCCGCATTTATTTTGGTATAATAACTGCCCGCCGGTAAATTATCCGTTTTACCCTGAAGGCTGATGTGACGAACCCCTTTTGCCAGTACCCCCGAAAACAGTACATCCAGCTGTCGCCCTCCTGCATCAAAAAGAACAATTTCCGCCCTTGCAGTCTTAGGCATATACAATTCAAGCAATGAGATGTCAGTAACCGGGTTGGGTGAAATTTTGGCTGCAAGCTTTCCGGAAGATAAAGCAGGGTCCCCGCCGGATGAAGTGATTACTGCATTCACCAGGTTCCGGTTCAGAAATACCATGTAATCACCAGGCTGAAGTGTAAAAGATTGTGCTGCTCCCGTTGCCGTTGTGGTAACGCCGGTTAAATAATTATACCAGGTGCCTGCCACCGGGAATACCACCTGGCCGGTTTGCGGGTTCACATCAAAATTCCCGATAACCACAATACAGGAAGAATCTAAAGCACTTCGGATCCGCAGTGATTTAAACGCCCCGCCCAGGTTTCTGTCTGTAGTTATATTGTTTGCAATAAAAACATCTTTATACCAGGGATGGGCACGGAGTTTATTCAGTGCACCAAAAACATCGTAAACCCTTTTTCTCTGCACTACATCCCGGTAATCCCAGCGGACAGGTTTTTTATCAGTCCGGCAATTGGTGTTTATTGTACCGTCGGGGCAACGATTGATGGAAAAATCATACCCTAACTCGCCAAATTGCCAGAGCATTTTGGGACCGGGCGCCGGGTAAAAAAATGCACCTGTCAGTTCAATTCTTTTGAGCCCTGTATTGAAATCTCTCACATTATGGGCAGGGTTGCTGTTATTGCCAAACTGCAGGTTCTTGTACATCAGCCTTTCTTCATCATGGCTTTCCATGTAACTTATAAGGTGTGGTTGCGTCCAGCCCCTGGCACTGTGCAGGTACCCTTCAAAATTGGAAGTGGAAACAAAACCCATGGCTGCTTCCTGAAAATTAAAAGTATTGTTGCCCCAAAGCAGCATGCCGTAATTGGATAACTCAATCTCTTCGCTGTTCTCAGCAAAATGTTCAAGTATGCAATAAGAACCTGCTGCTTTCAGCTGCATGGTGTCATAATATCTTTTCCAGATATTGATGCGGCTGGCATCATAGGCGCTCCAGGCACTTACGTTGCTGCCGGAGTTGGTTTGTGTAAACCCTTTGGATAAATCCCAGCGAAAACCATCTATCCTGTATTCCTGCAGCCAGTGTTCAATAACCCGGCTGGTGAAATAGCGGGTAGCCGGGCTTTCATGATTAAAATCATTGAACACATTAAAAGGATGGGTGGCCGTTACATTCAGCCAGGGATTATTGGCTGCCGGCTGATTGGTATTACTGTTCCAGTACAGGGCAGCCACCGGGTTATTGCCTGTGGTATGGTTCAATGCAATATCCATAATTACGGCTATCCCGTTTTTATGGCAGGTATCAATAAATTCCTTTAAAGTGTTTTTGGGGCCATAGTATTTATCAGGGGCAAAATAATAGGAGGGGTTATAGCCCCAGCTTTCATTTCCGTCAAACTCGTTAAAGGGCATTATCTGAATTGCATTTACGCCAAGCGATTTAAAATAACTCAGGGTATCTTTCAGGGTCTTCCAGTCATGGGCGGCCAGAAAATCTCTGGGCAGCAATTCATAAATAACCAGGTTGCGCTTGTCAGGCCGCTGAAAATTATTCGTTGCCCAGTTATAAGCAGGTGCATTGGTTTGCAGCAGGCTTACAATGCCTGTTGTTTGGCCTGTTGGGTATGGCCTCAGGTTGGGATAGGTGGCTGATGAAATAGAAGCGTCATTGAAGGGGTCAAGAATTTTTTGGGCATAGGGCTCACCCGCTTTCAGTACGCCGTCAACCAGATACTGAAAAGCATATTCAGTTCCGGGTGTAAGCCCGGTTATGCGCAGCCACCAGTAATTGCCGTCGGGTGTTTTGTTCATTTGATAAGCCAGTTGTTCCACCCAGTTGCTGCCGGGAAATTCACCAATGACAGAAACCCTGTTTTTACCCGGCGCATATAATACCAGCACAGCTGAAGTATTACCCGCTTCATAATTAATACCATCTCTTACGCCGGGTGGTAATGGGGCCACATTAACAGCCGGTGCCACAAAAAACCTTAGTGTATCTGTGGCTGTTTCCGAACCAGCAGTGCCATCTGCAATAATGGTTTGGTTGCCTGCTGTTGTCAATGTGGGATTTGCTGAAACAGTGGTTGTATTGGTCGCAGTTTGAATCAATGAACCATTCAGCCAAAGCCTTAGTGTAGAAGGCTTGTTTGACAAAGCCGTGAGGTGAATATTATCGCCAACCTGTTTATTGACAGGTTCGGGGATGGGAAAAAAGGTTGGCTGAAAAGGGGGTACTGAAAACCGAACGGCAAGACTGTTGTCATATACAGGTATATACATATCGCTGCCATCAGCATTACGTTGCGCCTGCGTGCCTGAACCGTTACGAAAGAGGATAGCGATTTTTAAAATTGTTTCCCCGGCCGGAACGTTGAAGAAATTCCGGATATTATTAACAGTGTATTGCCCCCTGTTGCCACCCAGTGATGTAGCCTGTGCTGCCGAATTCGTGGTGCCCCAGGTAAACAGAACATATCGCCAGTTGCCTGGCGAAGTACTGAGGTTGGTTATTACCCCAATGTGAACATATACATCGGTAACTGGTGAGTAACCATTTAATCCCTGGTTGCCCTTGGTGGCATCCAGGGTGATTACAATGTTGTCGTTGTCTTTGGCAAAGGCGGGTGTCCAGGAAAGCAACTGGGCATGGGCGATTACTGTAAACCCGGCAGCAAGCAGCAGGAATAATTGCTTCATGACAGGCATATTTCGTATCACACTTTTCAAAACAGGTTTCGAAGGTAAAGAATATGTACTAAAAACACATTATT
>Ga0194120_10003395_pt1 | contig 25975 bp, 28 predicted proteins | sample TA2MahCa65mmetaG_FD_148642 | JGI IMG/M metagenome (GOLD analysis project Ga0194120, IMG submission 148642) | Freshwater microbial communities from Lake Tanganyika, Tanzania - TA2015019 Mahale Deep Cast 65m | ecosystem: Environmental > Aquatic > Freshwater > Lake | place: Tanzania: Lake... | reverse complement strand
AGCGGTACGGATGTAATCCTCGTTCATCACTTCGAGGATCGACGTGCGGGTAATGCGCGCGATCAGCGCGATGTAGATCACCGAAACGGTCACGCTCGGCAGGATCATGTGGCGCAGGAACAAGCCGATGTCCTCGCCGAAGCGCCGATAACCCTGGACCGGCAGAAGCTGGAGCTCGATGGCGAAGACGTAGATCAGCAGATAGCCGATGACGAAGACCGGCACGGAAAAGCCGAAGACCGCGAAGCCCATGACCAAGCGGTCGATCAGGGTGCCATGCTTGTAGGCCGCGATCACGCCCAACGGCACCGCGACCGACACCGCGATGACGAGGGCGCAGACGGAGAGCGCGAGCGTCGGCTCGACGCGCTGCAGGATCAATTCCGCGACGGTCTTCTTGAAAAAGAAGCTCTCGCCGAAATCGCCCCGCAGCACCTTGCCGATCCAGAGGAAGAATTGGGTGATCAACGGCTCGTCCAGGCCGAGCTTCGCCCGGATGGCGTCGATCTGATCGTTGGTGGCGTTGTCGCCCGCGATCACCGCCGCCGGATCGCCCGGCGTCAGACGCAGCATCAGAAAGACGAAGACCGCGACGATGCCGAGTACCGGCACGACCGCGAGCATGCGACGAATGATGAAAGCGAGCATGGCCCGGCAAAGAAACGGGGGCGGGTGTTCGCCCGCCCCCGGACCTCAACTCATTATTTCTTGGTGATGTTCCAGAAGGTCGTAACCGGCGCCGCCATCATGCCGTCGATGTTGTTGCGCATGGCGACCGGCGCGTACCATTGGCCGAGATGGATGTGCGTCGGATATTCGGAGGCGCGCACCTGGGTCGCCTCGGCGAGCCCCTTTTGCTTGGCCGGATCGGTCTCGCGCGAGTACTGATCGCGCAGCTTTTCCATCTGCTCGTCGCAGGGCCAGCCGAACATCGCCTTGTCGCAAGCCGAGTTGAAGAAGCCGGCCATGACCGGATTCAGAATGTCGGCCGAGACCCACGAGGTCAGGAAGGCGTGCCAGCCGCCGGCGGTGGCCGGGTCCTTCTTGGTGCGGCGCGCGACCAGGGTCTGCCAGTCCATCGACTGCATGTCGACCTTGAAGCCGGCGCGCTCGAGATGCGATTTGGCGACCGGCGCGAGGTTGGTCAGGATCTGCAGGTCGGTCGACTGCATGAGCACGATCGGCGTGCCGTCGTACTTCGCCTCGGCCAGAAGCTGCTTGGCCTTGACGTAGTTCGAGCCGAGCTTGTCCTCCCAGCCCTTCGCGGACTCGAGCGGCGAGCCGCAAATGAACATCGCCTTGCATTCCTTGTACCATTTCGCGTCGCCGACGACGGCGTCGAGGAAGTCCTTCTGGTTGAAGGCGTAGAGGACCGCCTGGCGCACCTTCGGATCGTCGAAGGGCTTTTGCAGCGTGTTGAAGCGGAAGGTGAACTGGTTGCCGAGCGGATTGCCGTTGAACAGCTTGACGTTACGATCCTTGGCCAGCACGGGCAGCAGATCGTGCGGCGGCACCTCGAGCATGTCGATTTCGCCGGCCGAAATCGCGTTGACCGCGGTTTGCAGGTCGGCCATGGCGATCCACTCGACGCGGTCGAGCTTGACGACCTTGCCGCCGGAAAGGCCGGAGGCGGGCTCCGAACGCGGCTTATATTTCGCGTTCTTGAGATAGACGACCTTCTCGCCCGGCTTCCATTCGTCCTTCTTGAAGACGAAGGGACCGGAGCCCGTGGTGTCCGAAAGCTGCGTATTCGGGTCGCCCTCGGCGACGCGCTTCGGCATCATGAAGGGCACGTTCGAGGACGGCTTGCCGAGCGACATGAGGACGAGGCCGTAGGGCTCGTTCAGGACCAACTGGAAGGTCTTGGCGTCGACGGCCTTGAGTTCCTTGGTGAAGGACATGAGCTTCTGGCCCATCGAATCCTTGGCGCCCCAGCGCCTGATCGAGGGGATGATGTCCGCGGTCGTGACCGGCGTGCCGTCATGCCATTCTAAGCCGTCGCGCAGCGTGAAGGTGTAGGTGAGCTTGTCGGCGCTGACGTCCCACTTGTCGACCATCTGCGGCTTGACGTCCAGTTTCTCGTCCATCGAGAACAGGGTGTCGTAGATCAGATAGCCGTGATTGCGCACGATGTAGGCGGTCGTCCAGATCGGATCGATGATCTTGAGATCCGAATGCATGACGATCTTGAGCGTCTGCGCCGAGGCGGCAGCCGAAGCGGCGACGACGACGCCCATTGCGGTCGCGGCCAAAAGCGCCTTGAGGCCGCTCTTGTGAATGGTCATGAAACTCCCCTCCCTGGATTGATCCGAATTTGGCCCGGGCCTGACGCCCGTTGGAAAAACCAAACCACATTCCGGGCCCATTAAGCAAGCGTCGTGCGCGTTCGCCGCCAGGGGACGACTTGCCCGAACGCAAGTCTTCTCCTAACAGAAAGCCATGAATTATCGTCACGCCTATCACGCCGGCAATTTCGCCGACGTGATGAAGCATATGCTCCTGGTCTGGATCGTCGGCTATCTCCAGCGCAAGCCCAAATCGGTCGTCGCCATCGACACCCATGCCGGCGCCGGGCTCTATCGCTTGGACGGTCCGGAGGCGGGCAAGACCCAGGAATGGCGGGACGGCATCGGCCGCCTGCTGGATGCGCCCGACATCCCGAGCGAAGCCGCCCTCTACATGGCGCTTCTCCGCGATTTCCTGCCCGAACGCTATCCCGGCTCGCCGGTCCTGATCGAAAAGCTGCTCCGGCCGGCCGATCGCCTGATCGCTTGCGAGCTTCATCCGGAGGACGCGAAAAGCCTGGCCGATGCCCTGCCCAAGCGCCAACCGCGCATCCGGATCTTGGCGATGGACGGCTATGCCGCGCTTCATGCCTTGCCGCCGCCCGAGAAGCGCGGCCTGGTGCTGATCGATCCGCCCTATGAGGCGCCCGACGAATTCGACCGCGTCGTCCGCGCGCTCAAGGACGCTTATCGGCGCTTCGCCACCGGGACTTATGCGCTCTGGTATCCGATCAAGGGCGGCTTCGGCACGGAAGCGTTCTTGGCCGAGCTGACCCAGACCGGCATTACGCGCCTCGCGGCCGCCGAGCTTCGCGTCCGGCGGGAAGACGGCACGCGCCTGTCGGGCTCTGGCCTTGCCGTCGTCAATCCGCCTTTCGGTTTTGCCGCCATGGCCAAGCCCTTGCTCGATTGGCTGGCCGTCCGGCTCGGCCAGGATGCGCAAGCCAAGGCGCGCGTCGTCACCCTCGTCGGCGAATAGCGCCGGCGTGATCCAAATGAGGGCACCTATGGCCTCGCCCTTCGAGACGCGGCCTTCGGCCGCTCCTCAGGGTGAGGCATGAATTTGTCGCTCATCCTGAGGGCGAGCGTAGCGAGCGTCTCGAAGGATGAGTGCCCGATCGACCAGTCGGCGAATAGCGCCGGCGGGCGGACGCGGCTATAGTTCCGTCATGCCCAAAAACAATCCCCGCATCGCGCTCCTCGGTTTCGCCATCGAGTGCAACCGCTTTTCGCCCGTTTCGACCGCCGCCGATTTCGCCGCCGATATCGACATGCGGGGCGAGGAGATCCTGATCGAGGCGCGCAAGCCCGCGCCCAGCCTCCTGCCCGACACGCCCGCCTTCGTAGCCGAAATGGACAAAGGCGGGCCTTGGACGCCGGTGCCGCTTCGCATCGCGCTCGCCCAGCCGGGCGGCCCGGTCGAACAATCCTTTTTCCGGGGGATCGTGGACGAGATCGTCGCCGGATTGAAGCAGCACGCGCCGCTCGACGGCGTGTTCATTGCGTCCCATGGCGCGGCGCTGGCGACGGGTTCCGACGATACCGATGGCGAGCTCTTCGAAGCGATCCGCAAGATCGTCGGGCCGGACGTGCCGGTCATTGGCGTCTTCGATCTTCATGCCAATGTCTCGAAGCGCATGATCGACAATCTCTCGGTCTTCGTCGGCTATCTCTGCAATCCTCACACCGACATCGCCGAGCGCGGCCGCGAGGCGGCGCGGCATATGCGCCGCGCGCTCGCGGGCGAGAAGACCGCGATCGCCATGGTGAAACTGCCCTTGGTGCCGCCCTCGATCGCGCTCCTGACCGCGACCGGCCCCTACGGCGAGATCATCGCCGAAGGCCAAAAGCGCATCGGCGGCGACATCGTCAACGTCTCGGTCATGGCGGGCTTCGCCTTCAGCGATTGTCCGAAGAACGGCGTCACGACCGTGGTCACGGCCAAGAACGCCAATCGCCGGGCGGCTTTCGAACTCGCGCGCGACTTGTCGGCGAAAATTTGGGCCGAGCGGCCAAGATATAAAAAAGCCATGACGCCGCTCGCCGATGCCATCCAGCTGGCCAAGGCGGCAGGCCAAGGCACGCGCGCGCCCGTCCTGCTCGCCGATGTCGCCGACAATCCGGGCGGCGGCGGGCGCGGCAATACGACCTATCTCTTGCGCGCGCTGAAGGAAGCCAAGGTAGAGGGCGCGGTCCTCGGCGTCTTCAACGACGCGGCGCTCGCGGCCGAAGCGCATCGGCGCGGCCAAGGCGCAAGCTTTCGGGCGCGCTTCAATACGGCGGAAAGCAACGAGTTTTCCCAAGCCTTCGAAAGCGACGCGAAGGTCCTCAAACTGAGCGATGGCAATTTCATCGGCCGGCGCGGCCTCCTCAAGGGCGTCGCGGGCGAGCTCGGGCCCTCGGCCCTGATCGATCTCGGCGGCATTCGAGTCATCGCGATCTCGAATCGCCAGCAATGCATGGACCCGATGCAGGTCGAGCTTTTCGGCATCGACCTCGCCACGCTGCCGGTGCTGATCGTCAAGAGCCGCGGGCATTTCCGCTCCGGCTTCGACGAATTCTTTCCGCCCGAGCGCATCGTCGAAGTGGATTGCCCGGGCTTGACCTCGCCGGCGCTTCATAATTTCAATTGGACGCGCCTGCCGCGCCCGGTCTACCCGCTCGACGAGCACGCCGCCTGGACGCCGCCCACGAGTTATTGACAGGAGTACGCCATGACCGCCCTCGCCCGCCTCGGTGCTTTTGGATTGGCCCTCGCTCTCTCCATCGCCGGCCCAGCCGTGGCGCAGACGCAAGCGCCCAAGACGCTCCGCGTCGTCATGCATTCGGACATCAAGATTTTCGATCCGATCTGGACCACCGCCTACATCGTGCGCGATCACGGCTACATGGTCTATGACACGCTGTTCGCGCCCGACGAAAAGCTCGATCCCAAGCCGCAGATGGTCGAGAACTGGTCGCTTTCGCCCGACAAGCTGACCTATACCTTCACGCTGCGCGACGGCCTCATGTTCCACGATGGCGCGCGCGTCACCAGCGACGACGTCATCGCCTCGCTCAAGCGTTGGGCGACCAACGACACCATCGGCAAGCGTCTCGTCACCTTCACCCAGGAGTGGCAGGTGGTCGACGAGAAGACTTTCAAGCTCGTGCTCAAGGAGCCTTTCGGACTGGTGCTCAAGGGCCTAGCCAAGACCTCCTCGGTCGTGCCCTTCATCATGCCCAAGAAGGTCGCCGAGACCCCGGCCAACGAACAGATCGCGTCCCGCATCGGCTCGGGTCCCTTCATCTTCAAGGCCGATGAATGGCGCCCGGGCAGCAAGACGGTCTATGTCAAGAATCCGAATTACCGCCCGCGGAGCGACGCGCCGAGCGGGCTCGCCGGCGCCAAGGTGGTCAAACTCGACCGCGTCGAGTGGCTGGCCATTCCGGACGCCCAGACCGCCATCAACGCGCTCTTGGCCGGCGAGATCGACGTCATGGAGCAGATCCCGCACGACCTCCTGCCGATCGTCGAGGGCAAGCGCGAGATCGACGTCCGCGTGCCGGACAAATTCGGCTCGCTCTATCTCTTCCGTTTCAACACGCTGCATCCGCCCTTCGACAATCCGAAGATCCGCCGCGCCGCCATCGTCGCGTTCAACCAGGAGGACTTCCTCAAGGCGGCGATCGGCAATCCCGGCTACTATAAGACCTGCAAGGCGCTGTTCATCTGCGGCACGACGCTCGAATCGACTTTCGGTATGGAGGGACTGCTCGAGAGCCGGTACGACGACGCGCGGAAGCTTCTGCGCGAGGCGGGCTATGACGGCACGCCGGTGACGCTCCTGCATTCGACCGACCTGCCGCTCCTGACCAATCTCGCGCCGGTCGCCAAATCGCATCTCGAACGCGCCGGCTTCAAGGTCGACATGCAATCGATGGATTGGCAATCGCTGGTCAGCCGCCGGGCCAAGAAAGACGCGCCCGACAAAGGCGGCTGGAGCGCGTTTCTGACCTCGGCCGCGACCGTGCTTCTCGTCGATCCCGCGCACAACCACTACACCGAAGCGACGGGCGAGCGCGCCTTCTTCGGCTGGCCGAAGGACGACGCGCTCGAGGCGCTGCGCGGCCAATTCATGCGCGAGGCCGATCCCGCGCGCCAGCGGGCGGTCGCCGATCAAGTCCAAGCGCGCGTCATGGAAATCGGCACGGTCGCGCATCTCGGCCAATTCCTGAACCCCCAGGCGCGGCGCAAGACCATCACCGGCGGCATGGACGCGCCGGTCACGGTGTTCTGGAATTTGGAAAAGAACTGAGGAGCGAGGGAGGCGGCCATGCAATCGACAAGGCGCGCGATACTCGGCGGGGCGGCGCTGCTCGCGCTTGTCGGGCCCGCTTTCGCCCAGGCGCGCGAGACGGTGCAGGTCTATAAGTCGGCGAGTTGCGGCTGTTGCGGCGCCTGGGTCGAGCATATGCGGCGCGCCGGCTTTTCGGTGCGGGCGACCGATGTCGACGATCTCGACGCGGTGAAGGCGCGTTTCGGCGTGCCCGATGAGCTGGCCTCATGTCACACCGCGATCGTCGCCGGCTATGTCGTCGAGGGCCATGTGCCGGCGGGCGATGTCCGCCGCCTCTTGGCCGAAGGGCCGCGGGCGACCGGCCTCGCCGTTCCCGGCATGCCGATCGGATCGCCCGGCATGGAACAAGGCAACACGCGCGAGCCCTACCAGACCATCTTGTTCGACCGCTCGACGCGCCGGGTGTTCGCGAAGCATTGAGGCCACGAGGCGAGGGAACGCTCCCGACGGCGGATCGGCGCATGATATGGTCTTGACGCCATATTACTTCCGATCCATATTATCCCATGCGCTGGCAGGTCCTGTTTCACGAGACTTTCGTGAACGAATTCGAAGCGTTGCCTGATGCCGTACAGGACGAGTTGCTGGCGCATGGTGAATTGCTCGCGACTTTCGGACCACGACTTGGTCGGCCGCGCGCGGACACGCTGAAAGGCTCGCGGCATGCCAACATGAAGGAACTGCGCTTTGATGCCGACCGCGGCGTCTGGCGCGTTGCTTTTGCGTTCGATCCGGCGCGCCGGGGCATACTTCTCGTTGCCGGCGACAAGTCCGGTCAGTCGGAAAGACGGTTCTATCGGCGTTTGATCGCCAAGGCGGACGAACGCTTCGACCAATATCTGGGCATGTCGAGCAAGAAAGGAAATCCGCGATGACCGCGACGTTGAAGGCGATGATGGATTGGCTACCGGTCGAACGGAAAAAGCGGATCAAGGCGCGCGCGCGCGAGTTGGTCGCCGAGCAGATGACCCTCAGCGATCTGCGCAAGGCGCGCGACCTCACCCAGGCGCGGATGGCCGAAATCCTGAGCATCGGACAGGACAGCGTCTCGCGCCTCGAACAGCGCTCGGACTTGCTGCTCTCGACGCTGAGCGATTTTGTCGACGCCATGGGTGGGAAGCTGGAGCTGATCGTGCGTTTTCCGGACCGCCCCGCGGTCGTCGTCAAGGATCTCCGCGATCCGTCCTCGAAATCCGCAAGGCGCAATCGGAGAAGCAGAGTTCGAAAGGATGCCCATCCCTGATGCTCTCGGCCCCTTGCAAAACCGCGTCCGCCAACTAGTATCCGCGCCGGCTTTGGATCCGCGCCGGATTTTCGGAGAGCATGAGATGCTTCGTCGCACCGCCTCACTCGCCATCCTTGCCGCCCTAGCGAGCCTACCCGCTTTCGCTTCGGGCGACGCCGATGAGGGCAGGAAGGTCTTCAATCAATGCAAGGCCTGCCACACCGTCGAAAAGGGCGGCAAGCATGCGGTCGGTCCGAACCTGCATGGCGTCTTCGGCCGCAAGGCCGGCGCCGTCTCGGACTTCAAATATTCGGATCAGGTGAAGAGTTCCGGTATCGTCTGGAGCGAAGAGACCATCGGCAAATACGTCGCCGATCCCAAGGGCTTCATCCCCGGCAACAAAATGGCCTATGCCGGGCTCAGACGCGAAAAGCAGATCCACGATTTGCTTGCCTATCTCAAGGACGCGACCAAGTAGTCGGAGCCATGGACGGCGCGCTGTCCGGCATTCTCGTCGTCGCTCTCGAACAAGCGGTCGCCGCGCCCTATTGCACGGCGATGCTGGCCGATGCCGGCGCGCGCGTGATCAAGATCGAGCGGCCGGAAGGCGATTTCGCCCGCCGCTACGACAAATTGATCGAGGGTCAGTCTTCTTATTTCGTCTGGCTCAATCGGGGCAAGGAATCGGTCGCGCTCGATCTAGCGACCGAGGCCGACAAAGCGCTCCTCGCGCGCATGATCGCCAAGGCCGACGTGTTCATTCAGAATTTCGCACCGGGCGCGGCCGCAAGGCTCGGCGCCGGCTCGGCCGAGTTGCGCAGACGTCATCCGCGCCTGATCACGGTCGACGTTTCTGGCTATGGCGAGGACGGACCTTACCGCGACATGAAGGCCTATGACCTGCTGGTCCAGGCCGAATCGGGGCTCTCCTCGATCACCGGCAGTCCGGACGGGCCGTCGCGCGTCGGCGTCTCGGTCTGCGACATCGGCTGCGGCATGTATGCCCACGCCCAGATCCTGCAGGCCTTGTTCGCGCGCGAACGCTCGGGCGAAGGCCAGGCGATCGAGATCTCGTTGTTCGGCGCCATGGCCGAATGGATGACCGTGCCCTATCTCCAACTCGTCTATGGCGGCTTCGAGACCAAGCGCGTCGGGCTCAACCACACCTCGATCGCGCCCTATGGCGGCTATCCCTGCCGGGGCGGCGAGATCGTGGTCTTTTCGATCCAGAACGACAAGGAATGGCCGCGCTTTTGCGAGGGCGTCTTGCGTCGGCCCGAACTCGTCGCCGATCCGCGCTTCAAGGACATGTCCGCGCGCTTCGCCAACCGCATGGCGCTCGATCCGATCATTCGCGAGATTTTCGGCCGCGAGACGCGAGCCGAAATCGCCGGCCGTCTCAAGGCCGAGGGCCTGGCCTATGGCGCGCTTTCGAGCGTCGCGGATCTGGCGGCGCATCCGCAGCTTCGCAAGATCGCTTATCGGACGCCGGCGGGACGGATCGAGAGCGTCGCGCCGCCGGCAAGGGTTCGGGGCCGCGAAATCAAGCCCGGCCCGGTACCGGCGCTCGACGAGCATGGCGCCAAGATTCGACGCGAATTCGCCTAAACCGAATTTTGAGACCCGGTCGCAAGACGTTATCGCTTGTCGAGGCGGCTCTTAGACAATACTCTTGGCTCGATTGCCGGGCACTGTCCCGGACGGATTTCGAAGGAGGATAGCGATGTCACGTTCCCGCGTCCCCGCCGCGGCTGTCGACCGAAGGCGCGTTCTGGTGCTGGCACTCGCCGGCGGCGCCACGCTTCTTGGCGGCGCGTTGCTTTCGCGCATGGCCCGCGCCACGCCCGAGACGGCGAAGAAGCTGCTCGAAACCCTGGCCAAGGGCGCGCCCAAGGAAGGCAAGATCAACCTGAGGGCGCCTGAGATCGCCGAGAATGGCAACACCGTGCCGATCACGATCTCGGTCGACAGCAAGATGGAAGGCCAGGACTTCGTCAAGGCGGTCCATGTCGTCGCCGACGGCAACCCGCTGCCGGGCGTCGCCTCATTCGAATTCGGCCCGGCCTCGGGCAAGGTCGACGTCCAGGTGCGGCTCAGGCTGGTCGCAACCCAGAATATCATCTGCGTCGCTGAAATGGCCGACGGCTCGCTCTGGCAGGTCGCCCGCGAGATCAAGGTCACCATCGGCGGCTGCGGCGGTTAGGAGGAAGTCATGTCCGAAGACGTCAAGCCGCGCATCCGCGTGCCCTCAAGCGCCAAGAAGGGCGAAATGGTCGAGGTCAAGACGCTGATCTCGCACGTCATGGAAAGCGGCCAGCGGCGCGATGGCGCCGGAAAGCCGATCCCGCGCAAGATCATCAACAATTTCACCTGCAGCTATAACGGCAAGGCGGTGTTCACCGCCAAGCTCGAGCCGGCGATTTCGGCCAATCCCTACATCTCGTTCTTCTTCAGGGCGGATCAATCGGGCAAGCTCGAATTCGCCTGGAAGGACGACGACGGTTCGGTCTACAAGGCCGAGCAGGCGATCACCGTCAGCTAGAGCCGCCGGAACGCGCGGGGTCATCGCCTCGTCGCCAGAGGGATGAGGTCGGGGATGCTGTCACGTCGTGACTTCTTGCAGGCAGCTGCGGCCGCCTCTGCCTTGACCGGCGGCAAGCTCGGTCAGGCGCTTGCGCAGGAGCGACTGACGCAGGACAACCTCCTGGCCTTCCGACCTGTCGGGCAGGTGACGCTGCTCCATTTCACCGACATTCATGGTCATCTGACGCCGCTGCATTTCCGCGAACCCTCGGTCAATATCGGCGTCGGCGAAGTGACCGGACTGCCGCCGCATCTGACCGGCGAGACGTTGCTCAAGGCTTTCGGCCTCAAGGCCGGTTCGGCCGAGGCTTTCGCCTTCGCTTCGACCGATTTCGCGGCGCTCGCCAAGACTTACGGCAAACTCGGCGGGCTCGACCGCATGGCGACGCTGATCAAGGCGATCAAGGCCGAACGCGCCGGTCGCGTGCTCCTGCTCGATGGCGGCGACACCTGGCAGGGCACCTACGTCAATCTCAAGACCCAAGGCGAGGACATGGTCCGGGCGATGCGCGCGCTCGGCGTCGACGCCATGACCGCGCATTGGGAATTCACCTACGGCGCCGACCGGGTCAAGGAACTGAAGGACAAGCTCGGCTTTCCCTTTCTCTGCGGCAACGTCAAGGACTCGACTTGGGGCGATGAAGTCTTCGAGGCGACGACCACCTTCGAACGCGGCGGCCTCAAGATCGGCGTCATCGGCCAGGCCTTTCCCTATACGCCGATCGCCAATCCGCGCTATTTGATCCCCGATTGGTCCTTCGGCATCGAGGAAGACAAGCTCCGCGAACGCGTCGCCAAGGTCCGCGCGAGCGGCGTCGATCTGGTGGTGCTGCTCTCGCATAACGGTTTCGACGTCGACCGCAAGCTGGCGGCGCGCGTCGCCGGCATCGACGTCATCTTGACTGGCCACACGCATGACGCCATCCCGGACGCGGTGAAGGTCGGCCAGACGCTTCTGGTCGCGCCGGGTTCGCATGGCAAATTCCTCGCCCGCCTCGATCTCGAGGTGAAGGACAAGCGCGTGGTCGGGCACAGCTTCCGCCTGATCCCGGTCTTTTCCGACGCGATCAAGCCCGACGCCGACATGGCCAAGCTGATTGCCGAGATTCGCGCGCCGCATGCGGCGGCGCTCGACAAGGAGCTCGGCCGGACCGACAGCCTGCTCTATCGGCGCGGCAATTTCGGCGGCAGCTTCGACGACCTGATCTGTCAGGCGATGCTCGATGAGCGCGACGCCGAGATCGCGCTTTCGCCCGGCTTTCGCTGGGGCGCGTCGCTCTTGCCGGGCGAGGCCATCCGCGCCGAGGAAGTCTATTCCCAGACCGCCATCACCTATCCCGCCGTCTATCGCAACAGCATGACCGGCCAGCAGCTCAAGGACGTGCTCGAGGACGTCGCCGACAATCTGTTCAACCCCGATCCCTATTATCAGCAGGGCGGCGACATGGTGCGCGCCGGCGGCCTCAATTACACCATCGATGTCGGCAAGCCGATCGGCCGGCGCATCGCCGACATGACCTTGAGCAGGACCGGCGCCAAGATCGATCCGGCCAAGAGCTACACGGTCTCGGGCTGGGCCTCGATCAACGAGAACACCGAAGGCCCGCCGATCTATGATCTGGTGGCGCGCTGGATCGAGAAGAAAAAGGTCGTCAATCTGCCGGAGGCACGTAACGTCAAGGTCGTCGGCGCCGATGCGCGCGGCATGACGCCGTAAGCGGACGCGCGGACGGGGTCGCCGGCCGTTTCGTCCGAGGAACCGGTCGCTGCGGAGTGCGAGATGAAGGACCAAGGCGGGAGACCGCGCGATCCCGGCGCCATGACGCAAGATGCGGACGCGCTCGACCGGCGGAGATTTCTGAGCGGCGCCGCGGCCGCGGGCGGCGCGCTTGCCGGCGCGGGCGGCGGGTTGCCGGCGCTCGCTCAAGGCCAGGTCGAGAACCAGCCGCCGAACCTGCCCAAATGGACCAGGATGCTGGGCGCCTCGGTGATCGACCGGCCCTATGGCAGTCCCTCGCCCTATGAGAAAGAGGTCGTGCGCCGCGCCATCCCTTGGCTCACTTCGACGCCCGAAAGCTCGGTCAATTTCACGCCGCTCGGCGATCTGCAAGGCACGATCACGCCGAACGGGTTGCATTTCGAACGCCATCACGGCGGCGCGCCAGAGATCGATCCCAAGGATCACCGCCTGATCGTCCACGGCCTGGTCGATCGGCCGCTGATCTTCACGCTGGATGAGATCAGGCGTTTTCCCTCCGTCTCGCGCATCCATTTCCTCGAATGCCCGGCGAACGGCCTGACGGAATGGCGGGGCGCGCAGATGGCGGGCGTGCAGTTCACCCACGGCATGCTGGCCAATTGCGAATGGACCGGCGTCAGGCTTTCGACGGTCTTGCGCGAAGCGGGCCTCAAGCCCGAGGCGAAATGGCTCCTGGCCGAAGGCGCCGATGCCGCCGCCATGACCCGCTCGATCCCGATCGAGAAGGCCATGGACGATACCCTCGTGGTCTATGCCCAGAACGGCGAGGCGCTTCGGGCGGAACAAGGCTATCCGCTTCGCCTGATCGTTCCGGGCTGGGAGGGCAATGTCAGCATCAAATGGCTCCGGCGCTTGAAGCTCGGCGAAGAGCCTTGGCAGCACCGCGAGGAGACTTCGAAATACACCGATCTCATGGCCGACGGACGGGCGCGCCAATTCACCTTCGTCATGGAGGCGAATTCGGTCATCACCTGGCCCTGCCCCGAAAAGCCGGTCGCTTTCGGCCCGGGCCGGTACGAGATCACCGGCCTCGCCTGGTCGGGTCACGGCAAGATCAAGCGGGTCGACGTCTCGGTCGATGGCGGCAACAATTGGCGGACGGCCGAACTCCAGACGCCCGTTTTGTCGAGGGCCGTGACGCGCTTTCGACTGCCCTGGCGCTGGGACGGCCGGACGGCCTTCCTGCAAAGCCGGGCGATGGATGAGACCGGCTATGTCCAACCGACCATCGAGCAACTCCGCGCGGCGCGCGGCGTGAATTCGATCTATCACAAGAACGCGATCCACACCTGGCGCATCACGCCGACGGGCGCGGTCGAAAATGTCCAGATCGCCTAGGCCCGCCCTCGCCGCCCTCGCGCTTGCCGCCGTCTTGTTCGCGGCCGCGGCGGAAGCCCAGACCACAAGCCGTTTCGGCTATGGCCGCACGCCGAGCCCCGAAGAGATCGCCGGCTGGGACATCGACATCGACGCCAAAGGCCGCGGCCTGCCGCAAGGTCGCGGCAGCGTCAAGGACGGCGAGGACCTCTACATCACCCATTGCGCGAATTGCCATGGCGAGTTCGGCGAAGGCGCCGGGCGCTATCCCGAAATCGCCGGAGGCAAGGGCACCCTCGCTTCCGAGGATCCACGCAAGACCGTCGGCAGCTTTTGGCCTTATGCGACGACGCTTTTCGACTATATTCGCCGCACCATGCCCTTCGCCTCGCCGCAGACGCTCACGAACGACGAGCTCTATTCGATCACGGCCTATGTGCTGGCGCTCAACGACATCGTGAAGGAGGACGTGACGCTCGATGCCGCTTCGCTTCCCAAGATCGTCATGCCCAACGCCCGGGGCTTCATCTCGGGCGGCGATCCGCGGCCCGACGCGAGGAACGAACCCTGCATGAAGAATTGCCGAAACGGTCCGGTGCGCGTCACGTCCGACCTCGCCCAACGCCTCGGTCTCACGCCGACACGGCGGAGCGATTGATGCGCGCCCTGCTCGCCGTGCTTCTCATCGTGTTTGCCGGCGCCGCGGCGGCCGGCATGACCGAACTTGCCGAGCCCAAGCCGAGCTTCGATGATCCGCGCAAGATCGTCATCGGCATTTCCGAGGACGATCCGGCGCGGCTCAATGCCGTGCTCAGCAATATCGGCAACATCCAAAAATTCTACGGCCTCGACAATGTCAAACTGGTGGTCGTAGGCTATGGCCCCGGTGTTCGCGCGCTGTTCAAGACCGGCAATCCGGTGCGCGCCCGGGTCGAGAGCTTCCAGGCGATTGAGGTCGAGTTCATCGCCTGCGGCGCGACGCTCGAGGCGATGAATAGGACCGAGGCCGACCTGATCGACAAGGTCGGGACGGTGCCGAACGGTCTGCCCGAGATCGTCGAACGCCAGCTCAAGGGTTGGGTTTATCTTCATCCCTAGGACGACACGCCATGCGGATATTCGCCTTCGCCCTCCTCCTCGCTCTCTTCGCGGCACCGCCGGCGAAAGCGGCGCAGGTCAACGACGACGGGCTTCACGTCCAGCCTTGGTTCGTCGAGACCTTTCTCGATCTTCGCCAGGACGCCGAGGATGCGGCCAAACAGGGCAAGCGCCTCGCCGTCTTCATCGAACAGCGGGGCTGCATCTATTGCACGGCGATGCATGAAGGCGCGCTGGCCGACCCCAAGATCGCCGATTACATCAAGGCGAATTTCGTCGTGCTCCAGCTCAATCTTTTCGGCGAGCGCGAGGTCACCGATTGGGACGGCAAGGTGATGCGCGAGAAGGAAGCGGCCAGGCGCTGGGGCGTCGTCGGTACGCCGACCATCCTGTTCCTGCCCGCGTCCGCCGACGCGGCTCCCGGCAAGAGCGCGCGCGAGGCGGCGGTCGCGCGCATGCCCGGCTATCTTCGCCCGCCCGTTTTCGAGACCATGTTCCGTTTCGTCCGCGAAGAGGCCTATCTCAAGACCTCTTTCGAGAAATACCTGGCCGACGCGGCGAAGACCAATTGATCGGCGATCCTTCGCCATTCGGACAATCCGCCCGGTTGATCTGTTAAATGATATCAAATACGTAGTCTGATATACTTTAACATCTCTGATGCCCTTGACTATTTTTGATATGCTAATTTATATAAATATAAGAAACGATGTATTGTAATATATCATGATGGACATCGCCTCCGACATCGCTCGCGCGCTCAAGGACGCGCGCCGGGCCGCCGGCCTGAGCCAACGCGACTTGGCCGCGCGAATCGGCATGCCGCAAAGCCATCTTTCCAAGATCGAGAGCGGACGTGTCGATGCGCAAGTCTCGACGGTCATCGAGATCGCGCGGGCACTGGGGCACGATCTTCGGCTCGTTCCTCGCCAGGGCATCGCCATCCTCGAGAGCATCCTGCCCAAATCCTCTCCGGCCGATGGTCTTCAGGCTCGGGCCTTATTGCTGGCTCGGAGGATCGATGCCCGGAAGCCGCCTTTCGATCGGATGGCTGACTACAGACGAAGCAGAGTGCTCGATGCGCTGCGATATTTCGGCCACCATTCGATTGGTCCACGCGATCAGGCCGAACTCCAAGGCGTGCTCAAGCGTCTGGGAAGACTCGATCACCTGTCGCCTTCGGCGAGGCCGAAGGTCGAGCGGCTGACCGCGGCGCTGATCGGTCTCATGAACCGGGTTCATTTTGCCGGCGACGAGCAAGCAAGTCGCGCAATCCCGGCCTACCAACTAGAGGAAGAGGGCGATGCCTGACGTCGTCTCCCTCGATGTCCGACTCCATGGTCGGTCGATCGGGACGCTGACGCGGCTCGACGATGACCGAACCGTCTTCGCGTTTTCCGAAGCCTACGTGTCCGACCCGAGCCGTCCGACGCTCAGCCTATCGTCCAAGAATAGGCGGGGCGAGTTGATCACCGAAACGTCGCCTGATCGCCGCGTGCCGCCTTTCTTCGCCAATCTCCTGCCGGAAGACGCCTTGCGCGAGTACCTCGCCAAGAGAGCCGGCGTGCATGTCGAGCGCGAATTCTTCTTGCTATGGATTCTCGGTCGCGATCTGCCGGGCGCCGTATCGATCCATCCTGCCACCGACCAGGATTGGCCGCCGCCGGGCGTCCAAGGCAAGGGGAAGAGAATGCAGGTCGATCGTCGCGCCATGCTGCGATTTTCTCTCGCGGGCGTTCAGCTCAAATTTTCCGCCGTGCAAAACACGGGGAAGCAAGGAGGCCTGGCAATCCCGGCCAAAGGCGTCGGTGGCGATTGGGTCGTCAAACTACCCTCGCTTCGTCATGAAGGCGTCTGCGAGAACGAGTTCTCGATGATGGCCCTCGCGCGCGAGATCGACATCGACGTGCCGGAAACACGGCTTCTCGCATTGAACCAGATCGCTGGACTGCCGAAGGGCCTAGGCAGGCTCGAAGGGCGCGCCTACGCCATCCGTCGCTTCGACCGTGGGCCGGATGGCCCCGTCCATGTCGAGGATTTCGCGCAAGTGTTCGGGGCCTACCCCGAAGGCAAGTATCGAGGCGCGACCTTGCGGAGCCTCGCGCATGTCCTTGGCATCGAGACCGATCAGGCGAGCCTCGACGAATTCGTCCGTCGCGTGACGTTTTCGATCCTGATCGGCAATGGCGACATGCATCTCAAGAACTGGTCGCTGATCTATCCCGACAAGCGCCGGGCCGGGATCGCGCCCGCCTACGACTTTGTCTCGACCGTTCCCTACATTCCGCAGGATGCATTGGCGCTTAGGCTCTACCGCTCGCGCGCCTTTGTGGATGTCACGTTCCAAGAGATCGGCCGCATGGCCGTCAGAGCGGGGATATCAGGGCGACAAGCGGTCATCGTCGCGACCGAGACGGTCGAGCGCTTCGAGGCCGCCTGGTCGGCCCAAAAGAGAAACCTTCCGCTCTCCCGCAGCGCGGTCAAGTCGATAGACGCGCATCTCTCCAGCCTGCCTTTGGTCAAGAAAAGACCTGCCGCCAGAAAGACGTCCTAAAACTCCAATTTCGCTTCGATCGCCTTGAGGCCGGCCTTGGCGCAGCGATCGTCGGCGTCGCCGCCGGGCGCGCCCGAGACGCCGACGCCACCGATGATCGAGCCCGCCGCCTCGACCATGACGCCGCCGCCGATGGTGACGACATGGGGAAGATGGCGCAGCGCCGACATCTCTTGTCCGGCTTGGGTCATCTTGTTGAGTTCGGTGGTCGGCGTCCGGAAGCTCACCGCCGTCCAGGCCTTGGCCTGCGCCGTCTGGGGCGTGTGCTGGCCCGCGAAGCGGTCGCGCAGGATCACCTGCGTCAGGCCGAAACGGTCGACCACCGCGACCGCGACCTGAAAGCCTTCCTTGCGGCAGGCCGCCATCGTCGCCTGGGCAAGCTCGAGCGCGACCTCGGGCGTCATCGCCTTATAGGTCACGAGGTTGTCGGCGGCGGCGAAGGTGGGCGCGGCGAGGAATAGCAGGGCGGCGATCAGGGGCTTTCGCAGGTTCATGGCGACCTCGGCATTTTCGGATGGCGCGGCTGCGGCAATTCTACCGACCTTGTCTTCCCGCCGCCAGCCCGAACGCCTATATCTGTCTTTCGATCGCAACCCAGGAGACGACATGGCCGAACTCGACGCCGACGGTATGGACCTGATTTTCCGCAACGCCCGCTCTCAGAACGGCTTCTTGCCCAAGCCCGTGTCGAACGACCAGTTGAAGGCCCTTTACGAGCTGATGAAATGGGGCCCGACGACCATGAATACCCAGCCGATGCGTCTGGTCTTCGTCGTCTCCAAGGAGGCCAAAGACAAACTCGCGCCGGCGCTGTCGCCCGGCAATCTGCCCAAGGTCATGGCCGCGCCGGCGACCGCGATCATCGCCTACGATCTCGAATTCTATAACCATCTGCCGCGAAACTTTCCGAACAACCCGAACGCCAAGTCCTTGTTCGAGGGCAAGACCGAGCATGTCGAGCGCACGGCGCTCCGCAATGGCAGCCTGCAAGGCGCCTATTTGATCATCGCCGCGCGCGCGCTCGGCCTCGGTGCCGGACCGATGTCTGGCTTCGACAATGCCAAGGTCGACGCCGCGTTCTTTCCCGAGGGCAAGTGCAAGAGCAACTTTCTCTGCAATATCGGCTATGGCGATCCGACCAAGATCTTCCCGCGCAATCCGCGCCTCAGCTTCGACGAGGCCTGCAAGATCGCCTGAGGCGGTTACTTCGCCGCGCCGCCTTCGAGGCGCCGGCGGTCGCGCCGGATCAGCGCCGCCAGGAAATCCGACATGGCGCGCACGCGGGGCGACGAGCGCATGTCGCTATGAACGACGAGCCAGAGGTCGATCGGCGGGAAGACCGTGTCGCGCAGCACCCATTCGAGTTGCGGATCGTCGGCCGCCGCGTAATGGCCGATCGCGGCGATGCCCAGGCCGCATTTCGCCGCCTGGATATGTCCGATCAGGCTGTTGGTCCTGACGGCCGACTCGTTCGGCAGGCCGAAAGACTGCAAGAGCCGCTGCTGCGGATAGCCGGGCGCCGCCCGGTCGGCACCGACGAAATCATGACGCGCGAGATCGGCCGGCGTCTTGGGCCGACCCTTGCGGGCGAGATAGTCGGTCGAGGCATAAAGCCCGAAACCGAGCACGCCGACCTTGCGCGCCACCAGATCGCCTTCCGTCGGCCGAAACAGGCGCAGCGCGATGTCGGCTTCGCGCTTGGCGAGATCGACCGCGGCGTTGTCGACCGCGAGCTCGATGGCAAGGCCGGGATGGGCGCGCCGAAACTCGTGAAGTCGCGGCATCAGCCAGAGCACGCCCAGGCCTTCGGTGGTCGAAATCCGGATCGTGCCCGAGAAGCCGGCTTCGGCCGAAGCCGCGCGACGCGTCACGGTCGCCGCCAGCTCGTCCATGCGCGAGGCGGCTTCGCGAATGCTCTCGGCCGCGGGCGTGAGCGTCAGGCCGCGCGCCCGTCGCAGGAAAAGCCGCGTGCCCAGCTCGCGCTCGAGCGCGGCGATCTGGCGCGAGACCGTCGGTTGGCTCAGCCGGAGTTGGCGCGCCGCGGCCGACAGCGAGCCCGTGCCGGCGACGGTGTGAAAGGTGCGGAGCAGCGTCCAATCGAGCATCTATACACCTTTGTATGGATCGGCTGCGATACTAGCCGTTTTCTATTCACAAGTGAATAGACATGATGGCGGCGAACCTTGGAGCCCGGAATCCGTCATGACCGAGACCATCCACAGCCGCAACGTCACCTGGGCCGACCCGACGCCGGACTTCGAGGCCATGATGACCATGTCGGGGCTCGACTATTTCCGGCACGTCATGGCCAAGCCCGATGCAGCGTTGCGCGTGCCGATCGGCCGGACCATGAATTTCCAACTTGCGCGTGTCGAGCACGGCGTCGCGGTGTTCGAAGGTACGCCCGACACTTCGCTCTATAATCCGATCAACACCGTCCATGGCGGCTTCGCCGCGACGCTGCTCGACAGCGCGCTTGGCTGCGCCGTGCATACGACGCTCGCGCCCGGCATGGCCTATACGACGGTCGAGCTCAAGGTGAACTTCGTCCGCCCGCTCACCGCCAGGACCGGGCTCGTCACCTGCGAAGGCCGCACCATCCATGTCGGCGGGCGCATCGCCACCGCCGAAGCCAAGCTGACCGATCGCGCGGGCAAGCTCTATGCCCACGGCACCACGACTTGCCTGATCTTTCCCATGGAAGGAGCCAAGCCATGATGAACGCCCTGATCAAGACCGTCGGCCGCGTCGCCGGTTTCGTCGCGCCGCTCTGGACCGAACGCAAGGCCGCCAAGCTGTTCTTCACGCCGCGTCGGCGCCGCCTCAGCCCGGAAAGCGGGCCTTGGACGGTCATGCGCGTGCCGCGGCTCTCGCCCCATCTCGCGGTCTGGAGCGAGGGCAAAGGCCCGACCATCCTTCTGGTGCATGGCTGGGAGGATGATCATGCTTCGCTCGCGCATCTGGTCGAGCCGCTCGCCGCTCGCGGCTTTCGTGTTGTCTCTTACGATCAGCCCGGTCATGGCCGCTCGGAAGGACGCATAGCGACCGTCGCCGATTTCGCCCGCGCGATCCACGGCCTGGCGCGCGAATTCGGTCCGCTTCACGCCATCGTCGCGCATTCCTTGGGCGGCGTCGCGACCGCGATCGCCATCGCCGAAGGCCTCAAGGTCAAGCGCGTCGCGCTCGTGGCGGCGCCCTCCGGGCCCAAGAGCTTCATCGACGAGGCTGCGGGCATGATGGGCCTGACGCCCAAGCGCCGGGCCGGCATGATTGCCGAGATCTCGCGCATCGCCGGCTATCCGGTCGAGATGGCCAGTCTGCCGTTGCTTGCCCGCGAATTCGATATTCCCGCCCTGTTCGTCCATGCCGATAATGACCGCGTCGTGCCGATCGCCGACGGCTTCGCCAATGCCGAAGCCTGGCCGGGTGCGACGCTCCGCCTGGTCGCCGGCCTGGGCCATAAGCGGCTCCTCGAGGATGCCGGCGTCGTTCAGACGGTGGTCGATTTCATCGCCCCCAAGACGAGCGGCGAAAGGCCCGAAAGCCTCGCGGGGTAACTCCTACGATCGACGGGTTGCGGAAAGATTTCGAGTTGTGCTAATCGACTCTCTACAGATCATGGTTGTTATCTGTCGGAGTCGATATGCGCTCGCTTGTCTTGGCTTCCGCCGCTCTCTTAGCCCTTACCGCTTGCGCGCCTGATCCCAATTTCCCACGCCCTGACGGTGGGCCGCCGAGCGCCTGGACGGCCTATTGGACTGTTCCCAGCTTCACCAATATTCCAATGCGCGGCCCTGAAACCGCAACCGGCATCATTTTTTGGAGCCATGGCGTCAAAGGCAAGGAAGTCCAGTATCTCGGCGCGCCGCCATTGGTCATTCGCGACCTCGCGGATCGCGGCTGGGACGTAATCAAGATCAACCGCAACAATCTGTTCGAGAATGATTGGAGCAATGCCGGCCTCAAGCATGTCGCCGATCTCGAAAGGCGCATCGGCGAAGCCAAGGCGCAAGGCTACAAGCGCGTCATTGCGGCCGGTCAGTCCTATGGCGGCGCGATTTCGCTCGAAGCCGGCAAGAGGCGCGGCGATCTGTTCGCCGTATTGGCATTTTCGCCAGGCCACGGCAGCGACGCGGCCACCGGCGCAAGCGCTGCCCGACTCTATGAAAACCTGATCGGCCTGACCGTCGCTCAGATCAATGCGACCTCGGCACAACGCTTGTGGGTATCTTTGCCATCCGGAGACTACTTGATGCCCGATGAGGGCCGGAGCCTCAGAGCCAAGGCAGCGCTCGATAGGACCGGAAAAACCTTCTATCTCGTCGGCGAAGATGCGCCCGTGCGCGGCCACGGCGCGGTCTCGACATTTCAATATCGCCAATGGTACGGCAAATGCCTGATCGCCCTGCTAGATCCGAATGTCAACTTGCCGCCTGGCAGAATCGCCTGCGACGTGCCCAATCCGGCGCCGACTTTCATTTATCCGACGAATCTTGCGGTTAAGCGTCCCGTCGCCGACCTGCCACGAGAGTTGGCCTCGTTTTCGGGACGCTGGGTCGGCGCGTACGAACAAAACAGGATGGAATTGGAAGTGATCGTCGAGGATATCCGAAAGGATGGGGCGACGGTTGTCGTCGTCAATGGCCCGGGTCCGGAAAGGACCTTCTCGATGGGAAACGGCCGATTTACGGCCCGCATCGAGAATCAATCCCTCCATTTTTCCTTCAGCGGCAATCGCCCCATTGTTCTCACCCATGACCAACGGACAGACACGGCGACGCTCACGCTTACCGTAACGAATTCCGAAGGCCGACAGATCTTCAAAGCCAATTTGGTCCGCAAGAAAGATACCTGAGGCATTGAAGACAGGCCCGGAAACCTCCACCATCGGCGTGGAGGTTTCCATGGCCGAAGCATTCGATCCCGCGACGCACAAGCTCTGCGACCATAAATGGTTCGAGGATTTCAAGGTCGGCGAGCGCTTCTACATCAATTCGCGGACCCAGACGGAGGCGCTGTTCGCGCATTTCCAGGCGGCGTCGGGCGACAATCATCCGATCCATTACGATGTCGAATATTGCAAGGCGCGCGGCCATGAAGGCCTGCTCGCGCACGGCTTTCAGGTGATGATCCAGAGCGCCGCCGGCGCCGGGATTTTTCCGCATATCGTCGGCGATGCGCTGATCGGCTTTCTCGAGACCAGCGCGCGCTTTCTCAAGCCCGTCTATGCCGGCGACACGCTCTATCCGATGCTCGAAATTACCGAGACGATCCCGCAGCGAACGACCGGCGTCCTCGTCCTCCGCTCGACCATCCACAACCAGAAGCGGGAACTAGTGATGGACGGCACGCATCGTTACCTGGTGAAAAAGCGGCCTGCCACCTGAGGACCTCGCCCTTCGAGACGCGGCCTATGGGCGCTCCTCAGGACAAGGAGCGAGCAAAGCTCGCGTCTCGAAGCATGCGCAAAACGAAAAAGACGAATTCGGAATTACGCCCCGAGGGCGCCGAGCAGCGACTTGTAGTGATCGAGCTTGGCTTGCGCCTTCATGCGCAGAGCGTCGTCCTTGGCGTCGGTCACGTCCTCGCCGGCATCCTTGATGCGCTGTTCGAGATCGGCGCGCGAAAGATCCTTGAGATCGATCGCCTCCTCGGCCAGCACCGTCAGTCCCTTCTCGCTCACTTCGGCGAAGCCGCCGCCGACATAAAGCCGCGTCGTCACCTTGCCGTCCTCATGGACGTCAATGGTGCCGTGGCGGAGCGCGGAGATCAGCGGCGTATGGCCGGGCAACACGCCGAAATCGCCCTCGGCGCCCGGCACGACGACCATCTCGACCTCGGTCGAGACGAGCAGCCGGTCGGGCGTCACCAGATCGAAACGGACCTTGTCGGCCATGGAACTCTCCGGACCCTGACTTTAGGCGGCCTCGGCGAGGCGCTTCGCCTTGGCGATGACTTCGTCGATCGTGCCGACCATGTAGAAGGCCGGCTCTGGCAGATGGTCGTATTTGCCTTCGCAGATTTCGCGGAAGCCGCGGATGGTCTCTTCGAGCGAGACCAGCACGCCCGGCGAGCCGGTGAAGACTTCGGCGACGTGGAAGGGCTGCGACAGGAAGCGCTGGATCTTGCGCGCGCGCGCGACGGTCAGACGATCTTCTTCCGAAAGCTCGTCCATGCCCAAGATGGCGATGATGTCCTGGAGCGACTTGTATTGCTGCAGCACGCGTTGCACTTCGCGCGCGACCTTGTAGTGCTCCTCGCCGACGACGCGCGGATCGAGAATGCGCGAGGTGCTATCGAGCGGATCGACCGCCGGATAGATGCCGAGCTCGGCGATCTGGCGCGACAAGACCGTCGTCGCGTCGAGATGCGCGAAGGAGGTCGCCGGCGCCGGGTCGGTCAAGTCGTCGGCCGGCACGTAGATCGCCTGCACCGAGGTGATCGAGCCCTTGTTCGTCGAAGTGATGCGTTCCTGGAGCGCGCCCATATCGGTCGCGAGCGTCGGCTGATAACCGACCGCCGAGGGAATACGACCCAAGAGCGCCGAGACTTCCGAACCCGCCTGGGTGAAGCGGAAGATGTTGTCGATGAACAGGAGCACGTCCTGGCCTTCCTGGTCGCGGAAATATTCGGCGACGGTGAGGCCCGTGAGGCCGACGCGCGCGCGCGCGCCCGGCGGCTCGTTCATCTGGCCATAGACCAGCGCCACCTTGGAGCCGGGGCCGTCGAGCTTGATGACGCCGCCTTCGATCATTTCATGATAGAGGTCGTTGCCTTCGCGCGTACGCTCGCCGACGCCGGCGAACACCGAGTAGCCACCATGCGCCTTGGCGACGTTGTTGATGAGTTCCATGATCAAGACGGTCTTGCCGACGCCGGCGCCGCCGAACAGGCCGATCTTGCCGCCCTTGGCGTAGGGTGCGAGCAGATCGACGACCTTGATGCCGGTGACCAGCACTTCGGCCTCGGTCGACTGATCGACGAAATCGGGCGCGGGCGCATGAATCGGCGCCGTCTTCTTGTGGCCGACGGGACCACGCTCGTCGATCGGCTCGCCGACGACATTGATGATGCGGCCGAGCGTCTCGGGACCGACCGGCACCGAAATCGGCAGGCCGGTGTCGGTCACTTCGACGCCGCGCGTCAGACCATCGGTCGAGTCCATGGCGACGGTGCGGACGGTGGCCTCGCCCAGATGCTGCGCGACCTCGAGCACCAGGCGCTTGCCCTCGTTCTTGCACTCGAGCGCGTTCAGGATCGACGGCAGGTGGCCGGCTTCGAACTGGACGTCGACGACGGCGCCGATGACCTGAGTGACGCGACCGACCTTGTTGCTCGTGCTCATGGTTCTTCTCCTAAGGCCTCAGAGCGCTTCGGCGCCCGAGACGATTTCGATGAGTTCCTTGGTGATCGTGGCCTGACGCGTGCGGTTGTAGACCAGGCTCAGCTTGTTGATCATTTCGCCGGCATTGCGCGTCGCCGAATCCATCGCGCTCATGCGCGCGCCCTGCTCGGACGCCATGTTCTCGAGGAGCGCCCGGAACACCTGGACGGCGAGATTGCGCGGCAGGAGTTCGGCCAGGATCTCGGCCTCCTCCGGCTCGAAATCGTAGATCGCCTTGAGGCCCTGATCCTTGCTCTCGGCGGCTTCGGGAATATTCGCGGGCACGAGCTGCTGCGGCGTCACTTCCTGCTTGATGACCGAGCGGAAGGTCGAGAACAACAGCGTGCAGACGTCGAAAGCGCCCTGCTCGAACAGTTCGGTGATCTTGTCGGCGATCGGCTTGGCGTTGGCGAAAGCGAGGCGCCGCACGGTCGAGAGATCGAAATGCTCGAGCAGCTTGTCCTTCTGATCGCGGCGAAGCGAATCCCGGCCCTTCTTGCCGACGGTGACGATCTTGACCGTCTTGCCGGCGGCTTCGAGTTCGCCGATGCGCCTGCGCGCGGCGCGGATGATCGACGAATTGAAGGCGCCGCAAAGCCCGCGTTCGCCGGTCGCGACGACCAGAAGATGCGTCCTGTCGTTGCCCGTGCCGACCAGAAGCTTAGGCGCGCCGTCCATGCCCTTGACCGAGGCGCCGAGCGAACCGAGCATCGCCTCCATGCGCGTCGCATAGGGCCGAGCGGCCATGGCCTGCTCCTGCGCGCGCCGAAGCCGCGACGCCGCCACCATCTTCATCGCCTTCGTGATCTTCTGCGTCGCCTTGACGCTGTTGATCCGAACGCGGAGGTTCTTGAGAGAGGGCATCTCGCTCTGACCTAGGCGAAGCTCTTGACGTAGGCGTCGAGAATGGAGCGAAGCTTCTTTTCGGTCGCGTCGCTGATGGTCTTTTCGTCGCGGATCGCCTGGAGCAGGTCCGCGTGCTTGGCCTTCATCAGCGACAGGAAGCCCGCCTCGAAGCGGCCGATATCGGCGACCTTGATGCCGTCGAGGAAGCCGCGCACGCCAGAGAAAATCGTCACGACCTGCTCTTCGACCGCGTAGGGCTTGTATTGCGGCTGCTTGAGGAGTTCGGTCAGGCGCATGCCGCGATTGAGCAGCTTCTGCGTCGCCGGATCGAGGTCCGAGCCGAACTGAGCGAAGGCCGCCATTTCGCGGTACTGGGCGAGTTCGAGCTTGATCGAGCCCGCCACTTGCTTCATCGCCTTGATTTGCGCCGAGGAGCCGACGCGGCTGACCGACAGACCGACATTGATGGCCGGGCGGATGCCGCGATAGAAAAGCTCGGTCTCGAGGAAGATCTGGCCGTCGGTGATCGAAATCACGTTGGTCGGAATGTAGGCCGAGACGTCGCCGGCCTGGGTCTCGATCAC
>Ga0194120_10003393_pt1 | contig 25984 bp, 22 predicted proteins | sample TA2MahCa65mmetaG_FD_148642 | JGI IMG/M metagenome (GOLD analysis project Ga0194120, IMG submission 148642) | Freshwater microbial communities from Lake Tanganyika, Tanzania - TA2015019 Mahale Deep Cast 65m | ecosystem: Environmental > Aquatic > Freshwater > Lake | place: Tanzania: Lake... | reverse complement strand
TACCTCGACCTCATCAACGCGCTCCACGGCGAGAACCCAGAGTTCGAGCAGTACAACTACGACTACACCGAGAAGACCTACTTCAGTGGGCTCCCTTTCATCCCCAGCCCCGGTTTCGAGGCCAAGGTGGAGTTCTAATGGTCATCTTCCTCCTCGCCTGCGCGGCCGACGAGCTGTCCCAGTCCTGGCAGGTCGATCGCCTGCGCGTGCTCGCGGTGGCCGCCGAGCCGGCCGAGCCTCGCCCCGGCGACACCGTCACCTTCAGCTCCCTCATCGTGTCGCCGGTCGAGCCGCTGGCCGGGAGCGCCTGGTTCGCCTGCTCCGCCGAGCTCTCCAGCGACTACGGTTGCGAGGTCGATCCCGCCCTGCTCGAGGGCGCGGAGGGGGGCGAGATCGACCCCGCCACGCTCGCAGAGGCGGGGATGATCGGCTTCCTCCCGTACCTGGCCCCCTCCTGGACCGTCCCCGGCGACTACCTCGACGCCCTCGACGACGACGCCAAGCTCGAGGGCACCTTCGGCATGGTCTACATCATGGCCTTCCCGGACAAGGAGAACGTGGATGAGGCCGACATCGAGGTCGCCTACAAGCGCGTGCCGGTCTCGCTCGCCACGACGCCGAACGACAACCCGGTGGTGACGGCGCTGAGCATCGGCGGCTACGTGGTGCCCGAGGGGGCGACGATCCGTGTCGAGCCGGGCAAGACCTACACCCTGGGCTACGCGATGGCCGAGGGCTCCGTCGAAACCTATGCTTATCGCAACTCGGCGGGGCAGGACGAGGAACGCGAAGAGGAGCCGTACGCCACCTTCTATTTGCAGGAAGGAAGCTTCGACCAGCCTTATGCCGTGTGGCCCGACGCCGAGGTGGAGTTCACCGCCCCGGGCGAGCCTACCCTCGCGGCGCAGTCGCTCTGGGTAGTCGTCCGCGACCGTCGCGGCGGCATGGGCTGGGCCAGCATCACCGTCGTCTACGGCGACTGAGGCTCCGGCATTGCCGGCGGGGTCTCCACGGTGAAGGGCCCCGAGCGTGCCACGCCCAGCTTCTTGCAAGCCGCCAGGTGAAAGGGAAGCTTCTCGGCGCAGCTCGAGCCCCAGGCCACCACGCCGCGGTATTCACCGGGAGCCGGCGCGGGCAAGGTGAGCGTCAGCGGGCCGGTGACCACTGTTGCAGGCTGGCTACGCTCGCACGGGGCCGTGGCGACACCCACCCAGGCCTTGCCCTCGCGACGTTCAAGCTCCACCGGCGCGCAGGAGTCGATCAGCAAGGAGCCACTGCCGCTCAGTTGCAGCACGACGGCCCCGGCCTCGGCGACCGGGCCCTGCGGCCCCTCCAAGCTCGGCGCGCCAGCCGCGAAGGCGAGACCCACGACGAGCATCCCTGGCGTCATGCTGACCTCCCGAACCGGAGCCTAACCTGGGCAACCGTGCTATGGTGCGGCGCCCTCGGCTACCCCCCCCCGAGCCCGAGGGCATGCTGGAGAGCTGGAATGACGCCTGCAGGCCGATTGCTGCAACCCCTGGCGCGCTCGCTGAGCGCACTCGCCACCCCCGCGCTGGCGCTGGCGGCGCTCGCGTTGGGCGCGACCCTGCCCTCGAGCGCGGAGGCGAAGGAGTCCAACGCCGCACAGGAGGCGCTCGCCGAGTTCAACGGCAAGCAAGTTCTCCCCCAGGCCATCGAGAACCGCTTCTTCCTCAAGGCGAACCGGTTCGAGGTCGCCCCGACCTTCGGCTACGTCCCGAACAACTCCTTCGTCGACAACCCTGTCGGCGGCGTGCACCTGGCCTACCACTTCAGCGAGCAGGTGGCGGTCGAGGGCGCCTTCCTGTACGCCCCCTTCCTCGGCAACGCCGGCGTCAAGAACCTCACCAAGACCCTGCTCGACATCGCCTACCAGGGCGACCCGAACACCACCTTCCAGCAGCCGCTCGACAGCCTCCAGGGCGGCGCGGCCTTCAGCCTCCGCTACGCCCCGGTCTACGGGAAGATCAACCTCATCGGCGAGGGCGTGATCAACTTCGACGTGTACGGCACGGCCGGCCTCGGCCTCCTGTTGATCCGCAAGGACGTCGCCGTCGTGAGCGAAGACTACAAGAGCGGCGTCGAGGGGGCCGACCCGGTCTCGCTGATCTCCGCCGACCCGGCCGCGGCGCCTGCGCTCAATCTCGGCGTCGGTCTCAACTTCTTCCTGAGCCAGTCCATCTCGCTCAAGCTCGATGCGCGCACGCTGGCCTACATCGGCAAGGAAGCCGACTACGGCAACATCGACCCGCAGACGGGCCAGCCCGAGGCGCTCGACACCGAGTTGCAGAGCCAATTCGTCACCACCGCAGGCGTCAGCATCTTCGTCCCCAAGATGAAGTCGCGCGCCTTCAACTTCTAGAGCGGCGGAGCAAGCCTACCCATGCTGAGCCTCACGTTGTCGTTCGCCCTGCTCGCCCCGGTCGCCCTCGCCACCGAGGGCGAGGCGTACCCCTCCGCCGTCCTCTCCCCCGCTGTCGCCGAAGACGACGGGGGCGACGACGATGAGCCCGAAGACTCGGTCAAGGCGGAGAAGGCCGCCGTCAAGGCCGGCGAGAAGCAGGTCACCGAGGAGAAGGTCAAGAAGAAGGTCATCAAGACCATTCAGCCCAAGACCTTCATGAAGCTCCATCGCTACGAGGTGGGCCCGTCGATCGGCTTCGTGGCCAACGACCCCTTCCTCAACCGCTACATCATCGGCGGCGTGTTCGACTACCACGTCACCGAGGTCTTCGCGATCGAGGCGCAGGTCGGCTACGCCCCCATCCTCGGCGATGGCGGCTGCGACGACCCCGACTGGAAGCCGCTCTCCTGCCAGCTGCTCGAGAAGAACAGCGTCTCCCCCGACATCTCCCGCCTCACCGGGCACGGGAGCCTCGGCCTGCAGTTCGCCCCGATCTACGGCAAGGCGGCGGTGGGCGACAAGATCTTCGCCTTCGACATCTACGGCACCTTTGGCCTCGGCGTCACCAACACCATCGACGATCTCGTGGCCCTCCAGGCGGTGGGCGTCGAGGAAGCCGAACTCACCGAGGACCAGGTGCATCCCACCACCACCATCGGCGGCGGGGCGCGCATCGCCTTCAGCGAGCTCCTCGCGGTTCGCACCGAGGTGAAGTCCATGACCTACATCGAGGTCGTCAAGTCCGAGACGCTCGAGATGAAGAACAACCTCGTCGTCCAGGCCAACGTGTCCTTCTTCTTCCCGGGGATGAAGTGATGTCTGCTCTCCTCTGGCTCGCCCTCTCCGCCCCGGCGCACGCCCTCACGTGCGACGAGGTGATGAACATGGTCAACGTGAACGTGCCCGAGGCCATCGTCGTGCAGACGATCGAGGAGTCGGGAGAGACCTTCAGCGCCGACTTCGTGCGCTGCCTCACCAACGAGGGCGCTCCCGACGCGGTGATCGCCGCCGTCAAGAAGTCGATCAGCAAGAACTCCGCGCCCGCCGAGGAAGAGGAGGCCGAGGAGGAGGCGCCGAAGAGCTCGAAATCCGGCTCGAGGGAGTCCTTCGAGAAGGAAGAGGAGATCGGCAAGAGCTCGAAGTCGTCGAGCAAGAAGGAGCTCACCGACAAGGGCGGTGAGGACGAGGAGGACGAGAGCCGCGACCCCGAGGCCCTCGACGACTGCATCCGGCAGTACAAGGCCAAGAAGTGGCAGTCCTCGTCGCTCTGCCTCCACGACCTGATGAAGGAGAACGCCTTCCCCGACAAGGAGACGAAGATCCTCTACTACATGGGTCTCTCGCTCTTCGACGGGGGCATGTACCACTCGGCGCAGTACTACTTCATCGAGGTGCTCAAGAAGGGCACCGGCAGCGCCTACTTCAAGTACGCTCTCCCCAAGCTCGTCGCGATCTCGGCCTACACGGGCGACCGCAGCGACCTCGAGCGGGTGGTTGCCAAGGTTCCCCCCGAGGAGTTCCCCCGGTCGGCCCGCAACAACCTCTACTACCTGCTCGGGGTGCGGCTGTATGAGCAGGACAAGCTGTCCGACGCCAAGAAGATGCTCGGGCAGGTGAGCGAGAAGTCCGACCTCTACACCCGCGCGAAATACCTCGAGGGCGTGATCAACCACAAGCAGGGCAAGCTCAAGTCGGCCCACAAGGCCTTCACCGAGGTGGCCCGGACCAACGCCGAGGCGCCCACCCTGCAGGAACTCCAGGCGCTCGACCGGCTGCGCGACCTGAGCGTGCTCAACATCGCCCGCATCTACTACGGCATCGGCAGCTACGAAGACGCCCAGACCTACTATGGGCAGGTGCCTCGCAACTCCGTGTACTGGCCCGAGGCGCAGTTCGAGTCCGCGTGGGCCAGCTTCATGCGCAACGACCTCAACCTCACCCTCGGCCAGATCCTCACCGTGGAAAGCCCGTACTTCCGCGACACGGAGTTCGTGCCCGAGGCCACGGTGCTCAAGGCGCTCACCTACTTCAACCTCTGCGCCTTCAGCGACGTGGAGCGCACCCTCCTCGAGTTCGAGCAGACCTTCACCCCGATGCACACCGAGCTGAAGGACGTGCTGAAGACCTACTCCACCGACGAGGGCAAGGAGCTCGCCGACCAGGCCTACGAGCGCTACTTCGAGGGCAAGGGCGACACCACCATCCCCAAGCCCGTGTTCGCGCGACTCCTGCGCGACCAGGAGCTCGCGGGCCTCGTCAGCCACCTCGAGCTGCTCGACCGCGAGGAAGAGCTGATCGCCGCGCAGAAGACGCAGTGGAAAAACGCCGTCGGCGAAGACCTGCTGAAGATCATCGCCGAGAGCCGGGAGCGGCTCAAGAAGCGCGCCGGTCGCGCGCTCCTGCGCAACATGGTCGATCTCGCGAAGCAACTGGGCGAACTCATCGGCCAGGCGCAGATCATCCGCTTCGAGGTCGTCGACGCCCGCCGCGCCGACTACACCTACCGCCTCCAGAACATCGACATGGTCGACACCTCGAAGGACGTCGACATCGACTTCGCCACCTCGCCGAAGTTCATCTACTGGCCCTTCAACGGCGAGTTCTGGAAGGACGAGCTCGGCTGGTATCGATACACCGAGCAGGCGAAGTGCAAGTAGTCCCTCGCCGTTAGAACTTCTCTCCCTCTTGACTGTCTGACCCCGACGCTCCCTGGAGTCGAGGATCATGTTCCGCCACATTTCTTTCCGTTCTTCCTTCCTTCTCGCCCTGGCCCTCGCGGCCTTCGCGGGCTCCGCCCTGCCCGGCGAGGCCTTCGCGCAGGACCGTGACAGCAAGAGCGAGCGGAGAGTGCTCAAGAGCACCGACATCACCGCTCGCGACGCGGCCCAGAAGGAACTCGAGGCCAAGGCCAACGCGGCCCGCGACGAGTCCATCGAGCGCCTCAAGCAGCTGCTCAAGGACAGCCCGGTCGAGGGCGACACCAAGGCGGAGATGCTGCTCCGGTTGGCCGACCTCTACTTCGAGAAGGGGCGCTACCTCTACCAGGGGGAGATGGAGAAGTACCAGGAAGAGTACGACAAGTGCTTCAACACCCAGGGCTGCTCGACCGACCAGGTGCCGCAAGACCACCTCGAGTCGTCGGGCTGGCAGGAGAAGTCGGTCAAGCTGTACAAGCAGATCCTCGCGAACTACCCCCAGTTCGCCCGCGCCGACGAGGCCACGTTCTACCTGGGGCAGGCGCTCAACGAGATCGCCAATGCCAACAACGACGCCAAGAAGAAGGACGAGGCGAACATCGAGCTCACCCGGCTCGTCAAGACCTACCCCGACAGCCGCTACATCCCCGATGCCTACCTGCTGATCGGCGAGTACTACTTCGAGAAGAACGAGGCGATGAAGGCCTTGATGGCCTACCAGCGCGCCGCGGCCTACAAGGACTACGACAAGTACGCCTTCGCCAACTACAAGCTCGCCTGGTGCTGGTACAACGTCGGCGAGTACGGCAAGTCGATCGACACGATGAAGGCCGTCGTCGACTACTCGACGAAGCTCGAGACGGCGGGGCAGGGCAGCCGCTCCAACGTGCAGCTCCAGGAAGAGGCCCTCAAGGACCTCGTCCGCTTCTTCGCCGACGCGGGCGACCTCGACGAGGCCTACGAGTACTTCAACAAGCTCGGCAAGCCCGAGCTCATCCGCGACATGCTCAAGCGCCTCGCGGCGACGTACTTCGAGCAGGGCAAGTTCGAGCAGGCCATCCAGACCTACCGCCGCCTCATCACCGAGGCGCCCCAGGCCGCGAACGCCCCCGACTACCAGAACGAGATCATCCAGTGCCTCACCAAGATGGGGAAGAAGGAAGACACGATCGCCGAGATCGACCGCCTTCGCTCCACCTACGGCAAGAACAGCGCCTGGGCCCGCGCCAACGCGAGCAACACCGAGGCCCTCAAGACTGCCGGCGAGTTCATCGAGAAGAACCTCCGCACCGTCGCGACCAACTACCAGATCGAGGGCAAGAAGCTCAGCGGCGACGCGGCCAAGAAGGTGCTCCTGCTGGCGGAGGGCGCCTACGCCACCTACCTCGAGGAGTTCCCTGACTCCAAGTACAGCTACGACATGCGCTACGCCTACGGCGAGCTGCTCTACAAGCTGAAGAAGTTCGACCTGGCCTACGACCAGTACATGAAGGTGGTGGCCGTCGACCCGAAGGGCCAGCACTCGAAGTTCTGCGCCGAGTCCTCGATCTTCGCAGCCGACGAGATGGTGAAGAAGGAGTCCAAGGCCGCGGGCGGCGGTCCCGACCCCGGCAACAAGACCGCCGCCATCGAGCTCAGCGACTGGGAGAAGAAGCTCCTCGCCTCGCTCGACCAGTACGCCAAGCTGTTCCCCGACGATGGCAAGGTGCGCAACATCATCTACCGGTCGGCCTACCTCCTCTACAACAAGAACCAGTTCAAGGAGGCCTCCGACCGCTTCCGCGTCGTCATCGGCATGGACCCCAAGTCCAAGGAAGCCGAGCAGGCCGCCAACCTCATCCTCGACAGCTTCGCGCTCGTCCAGGACTGGCCGAACCTCAAGGAGGTCGGCAAGGCCTTCTACGACCAGGCGGGCCTGGGATCCTCCGACTTCAAGAAGGAGGTCTACGGCATCTACGAGAACGCCTCTCTGAAGCTCATCGAGGAATCCTTCAAGAAGACCAACGACAAGGCGAAGGGCGCCACCGACTACTGGGCCTTCTACCAGGAGTTCCCAACGTCCGCGAACGCGGATCTCGCGCTCAACAATGCCAGCGTCTACCACCACGACCTGGGCAACACGCGCGACGAGATGAAGGTCCGCCACGAGCTCATCGAGAAGTTCCCCAAGTCGAAGTACTTCAAGGACCAGGTGGCCGCCCTCGGCTTCAACTACGAGTCCGTGGCCGACTTCGACGACGCCGCGTCCTGGTACGAGAAGCTCTTCGCGCTCGACAAGGCGCACGCCGGCGCTTCCGACGCGATCTACTCGGCTGCGCTCTTCCGCAGCGCGCTGGGCCAGTGGGAGCAGTCCATCAAGGACTACCAGCAGTACGTGACGACCTTCCCCGACAAGACCAACATCAACGGCGTGAACCTCGAGATCGCCAAGATCTACGAGTCGCACGAGAAGTGGGCCGAGGCCTCCAAGATCTACCTCGGCTACTACACCAAGCCCCCCGCCAACGCGACTATCGACGAGCAGATGTTCTGTCGCCTTCGCTACGGCCTGATGATGGACAAGATCGGCCAGGCCGCCAAGGTCACGCAGCACTGGAAGGACTCGCTGGCCTGGTTCGAGAAGGCCAAGAGCGAGGCCGCGAAGACGGGTGCCAAGGCCGGCGACATCGCAGTCGAGGCGCAGGGCCAGATGATGTTCATCCTCGCCGAGCCCGAGTACAACGCCTACATGGCGATGAAGATCAATGGCCCCGGCGACAAGAAGCTGCCTCAGAAGCAGGTCGACAAGCTGCTGAAGGAGCAGCTGGTCGGAAAGGCCAAGGCCATCACCGCCCTCGAGGCCACCTACAACAAGATCATCGCCACCGGCGCGGGCCGCTGGGGCCTCGCGAGCCTCGTGCGCCTCGGCCGTGCCTACGAGAACCTCGGTGAGAGCCTGCTCAACTCGTACGTCCCGTCCTACCTCACCGAGGACCAGGCCGAGATCTACCGCATGGCCCTCGAAGACAAGGCCTACCCTGCCACCCAGAAGGCGGCGGCCGGCTACCAGGCGGCGCTCGACAAGGCCTTCGAGCTGAGCATCTACAACGACGACACCGCCGAGGCCACGCGCCGCCTGGGCGTCATCGCGCCCGACGAGTACCCCGGCCTCTTCGAGACCGTCCCGGCCCCGCGGTATGCCGCGCCGTCCACCAAGCTCGCTTCCTTCGAGTCCGCCCCCTAGGCAGGACAGGAGACAACTCGCCCCATGTTCCGCACCCTCCTCATCGCGCTCGTGCTTGTCGGCTGTGGCGACAAGAACCCGGTCAACACCGACCCCACCGCCGGCCAGGCGGTGGATCCCAAGGCGGAGTTCGCCGCCGGCGTCAAGCTCCTCGGGGGCAGCGGCGGCACCGTCGACTACAACGCGGCGCTCGCCAAGTTCGAGTCGGCCACCACGGCCGATCCGAGCTTCGTCAAGGCCTGGTTCAACTGCGGCTTCGCCGCCGAGCGAGCCGGCGACCTGCCGAAGGCCGAGGCCTGCTACCGCAAGGCGCTCGAGCTCAAGCCCGACTACGACGCCGCCATCTACAACCTCGGTGGCGCGCTCGCGGCGAACGGCAAGGCCAGCGAGGCCGTCGACGTGTACCAGAAGTACGTCGAGAGCCACCCGAGCGACCTGGAGGTGCGGAACAACCTCGTCGACGCCCTCACCGCCGCCAAGCGCTACGACGAGGCCGTGGCCGCCGCACAGGAAGTGCTCGCGCGCGATCCCAAGAACGTGGGCGCCTACCGCAACCTCTCCCGAGCCTACTACGCGCAGGGGAACTACGCGATGAGCACGCTGGCCGCCGACAAGGCCCGCTCGCTCAACGACGCCGACCCGGGCATCTACAACAACATGGGCGTCACCTACCTCGCCCAGAAGAACGAGCCGGCCGCGATCCAGGAGTTCCGCACCGCGCTGAAGGTCGACCCGAGCAACCTCCAGGCCAACCTCAACCTCGGCTACACCGCGCTCAACTCCGGCGACTACGGCCTGGCGCTCCAGTGCTTCGAGCCGATCGCGAAAGAATACCCCGGCAACGTCGATATCATGATGGGCTATGCGATCGCGCTTCGCGGCACCAAGGCCTACGACGAGGCCGCCAAGATCTACGACGACCTGCTCAAGCGCGACCCGAAGAACCGCACGCTGGTGATGAACGCGAGCACCCTGCACTCGCGCTACACCAAGAAGTTCGACAAGGCGCGGAGCATCCTGGAAGACTTCCAGAAGCAGATGGTGGCCCAGCTTTCCCCCGACGACCCGCTCATCATCGAGATCGAGAAGGTGAAGAAACTCGAGGACGAGGAGAAGGAGCGCAAGCGCATCGCGGCGGAGAAGGAGAAGGAGGCCAAGGAGCGCGAGGAGCGCGCCAAGGCCCTGCTCAAGGAGATGGCGGCCGACATCGCCAAGATGGAGGCCGACCTCGCCAAGAACCAGGACTGCCTCATGGCCAACCGGCCCGATGTCTTCGAGCTGGTGCCCATCGTGATCGAGCAGGCCAAGCCGGTGATCGCGGAGAACGACGCCTCCATGGCCAACGACATGAAGACATTCGTCGACGACGCCAAGCTCCAGTTGGCCGACGCGCTCACCGCGTGTACCACCGCCCCGGCGCCGACCGAGGCGCCCGCGCCCGCGCCCGCGCCCGCGGAAACACCGGCACCGCCCGCGCCGGCACCGGCGCCCGCACCGCAGTAGAATCCCGCTGCCCGTCCTTTTGACGGGAACCTTTCGTCGCCCCTATTGTCCCAAGCCACGCGGTCGGGAACAATCTCGCCGCTCGGAGTCGTGCATGACCAAGCTCGTCGCCCGCCTTGCTCTCGCCTCGGTCCTCGTCTACGCGCCTGCTGCGCTCGCGCAGGACGAGGGGGGAGACGAGGATCGCAAGGTCGTGTACAAGCAGAAGACTGAGATCGATTTCGAGGGCCTCGACGTGAGCGGCGAGCTGGTGAAGCCCCAGAGCGCCCTCGTGCTGGATCGAAAGAAGGCCCAGTTCAACCCGCTGATCAAGCTCCGCTACGACTTCAACAGCGAGATGGAACAGTCGATCGACGAGGTCAAGTAGGCCTCCGCCCACCCGCCCACGCGCAGCCGCGCGGCCCGGGGCCGCGCATTCCAGAGGAACGACCATGGCCGGAAACACCGCGATCTCGATGACCTTCGAGATCTTCAATGGCGACACGCTCGTGCGTCGCGAGGAACTGCGGCACGAGAGCGTCACCATCGGCAAGGGTCCCGCGGCGATGCTGCGCATCGAAGACCCGGGGCTGCAAGACCTCCACGCGGTCATCAACGTCACCGACGAGGGCGCGGTGCAGTTGCTCGACCTCGTGGGCGACCAGAGCACGCGCGTCAACGACGCGGCCGTCAGCAACGTGATCCTCAGCAACGGCGACGCCATCAGCATCGGCTCGGTGCGGATCGTCGTCGGCTTGCCCGAGGGCGAGCAGCAGGTGGCCGACGACTCCGCGTCCGTGGCCCCGGCCGCGGAGAGCGCGGGCGACGACAGCACCGCTCCCGAGGGCGAGCCCGTCGTCACCGACGACGAGGAGCCCGAGGAAGACGTCATGGCCTTCGTCATGCGGGCCAGCGCCTCCGCCAACGACCCCGCGGCCGACCGCAGCCGCGGTCGAGTGCTCGAGGTGGCGCAGGTCTTCGGCGACTCGGTGGTCGACGTCAAGTACGCGCGCATGCGGCCCATCACGGTGGGCTCCGGCCTCGCCCAGAGCATGATGGACACCAAGCCGCAGTCCGACTTCTTCGTCCCGGTCGATCTGCTCCCCAACCAGAACTTCCGCCTCTTCGAGAACCAGGGTGGGCGCTGGGTGGCGCGCATCTCGGATCGCTGGGCCGGCTTCGTCGACGTGGGCGAGACGCGCCGCAGTTTCGAGGAACTCCTCGCCGACGGCACCGCCAAGAAGGGCGGCGATGGCATGCTCACCGTCGACATCTCCGAGGACGCTCGCCTCGTGGTCGACCTCGGCCCCACCCTCTTCGTCGCCCACCAGGTGTACCCGGGCAAGCCGGCGGCGAAGACCCAGACCAACATCGACTGGCCGCTCGTCGGCATCGTCGGCTTCATGGGCTTCGTCGCCTTCATGCTCGGCATCGCGATCGCCTTCGTGCCGCCGCCGCCCGACAGCTCCCGTCATGGCCTCGACGACCACATGGTCGAGCTCCTCCTCCAGAAGGAAGAGGAGAAGAAGGACGACAAGAAGGAAGACAAGAACCCCGACGCCGGCGAGGGCGCCAAGGCCAAGAAGGAAGAGGGCAAGGTCGGCAAGAAGGATGCCAAGCAAGACAAGGCCAAGGGCGAGAAGGTCCAGATGCAGAAGCAGCAGCTGGACAAGGAGATCGCCGAGAACGCCGGCGTGCTCGGGTCGCTTCGCAACGACTCGGCGCTCGACGCGGCGCTCGGGGCCACCGGCCTCAACGCCGACACCATGAGCGGCATCGGCGGCCTCATCGGCACCAAGGGCACCCAGATCGGCTCGGGTGGCCTCGGCGGCCGCGGCTCCGGCCTCGGCGGAGGCGGCACGGCAGACGGCCTCGGCGGCCTCGGCACCCGTGGCCGTGGGTCGGGCGCGAGCGGCTACGGCTCGGGCGGCGGCAACTTCGGCAGCAAGGGCGAGGGCGGTATCGGCACCATCGGTGGCGACCCCATCATCCTCGGCGCGCTCGACAAGTCGCTCATCGACGCGGTCATCAAGCGCAACATGAACCAGATCCGGTACTGCTACCAGCGCGAGCTCACCAAGAACCCAGCGCTCGGCGGCAAGATCACCGTGAAGTTCGTCATCGCCAAGGACGGCACCGTGTCCTCGGCGCAGACGAAGTCCTCGACGATGAACAGCCCCGCCGTCGAGTCCTGCATCAACGGTCGCTTCATGCGCTTCCAGTTCCCCGAGCCCAAGGGCGGCGGTATCGTCATCGTCTCCTACCCGTTCATCTTCTCCCCCGGGTAGCGTGATAAGCCCACGCGCCCCGTCGAGGTCCTGATGCTGTTGTTCCCGATTGCCGCCCTCGCAACGCCCGCCTTTGCCGACGAGGCGCCAGTCGAAGACTGGCTCGTGGCCGTCGCGCAAGACGAAGAGGACGAGGACGGCGAGGAGCGCCCGAAGGCCGACGACGAGGCCCGCATCCGCGAGATCGTCCGCGGCTTCTATGCCAAGGCCAACGTGGGCGCCGCGCTCTACCTGCTCGACCTCGGCACCGACAAGGGTGACGGCTCGGCCGTCCAGCCCGGCACGCTGGTGGGCATCGCCTTCGGCCAGGACTTCGTCGACAACGAGAAGCACTCGATGGCGTGGGAGCTCGCGATCAACCAGGGCGTCCACAACGGGCTCGACTGGTCGGTCCAGGCCGCCGCTGGCTGCCAGGTCGTGGGCGGCAGCTACGCGTGTACCGAGGGCGACCTGCGGACCTACTCCCTGCAGGCCTCCTACGAGTTCTCGGCCTACCCCACGCGCCGCATCGGCATCGGCGCCCGGGCCGGCGCTGGCGCCATGTACAGCCCGCTCCTGCTCGAGGCCACCCACTACACCGACGAGATCCTCCCCGCGTTCGGCGGCGACCCGCAGAAGCACAACGTCCCCATGGTGTACGCCTTCGGCGGGCCCACCTTCGAGTACTACACCAAGCTCTCCCACTTCTCCGTGGGCGTCGACACCGACGTTTTCTACGTGATCAACGGCTTCAGCGATCTCGGCGTCAACGTCGCGGGCAGCCTGAAGTATACTTTCTAAACTCGGAGGGTCGTTGATCCTCTTCGCGCTCGCGTGCATCGGCCTGCAGAGCGTCCCGGGCGGCAAGGACACCGCGGGCGATGCTGGTGGTCCAGGCGAGGTCGGCGGGCTCGAGGTGAGCTCGACGCTCATCGACTTTGGTGAGGTTCAGCCCGGCGATTTGCGCGAGGAGTCGCTCACCCTGAGCAACGACGGGAGTGCCGTGGTTCAGGTCGAGGCCGCGCTCGAGGGCGAGGCATTCAGCGTCGACCTGTCCTCGCTCGACGTGGGCCCGGGAAAGAGCGAGGTGCTCACCCTCTCCTTCGAACCTGGCGCGGAGGGCGAGTACGCCGGGGTGCTGGCGCTCTCGACCGGCGACGACGAGCTCGACGTGGCGCTGGCGGGCAGCGCGAGCGACGACGCGCCCGACGATTCCGGTGGCGGAGGCGGCTCCGGTCCGGCGGGCGACATCAGCGTGGACCCCACCTCTCTCAGCTTCTCGACCCTCACCGTGGGCGACACGGAGATGCAGTCGCTCACGGTGCGAAACGTGGGCGACGACGTGCTCACCGTCATCGACTTCGCCACCAGCGACAGCGCCTTCACGACGCGAGGGAACCTCGACCCGGGCGACACCATCGACCCGGGCGACGAGCGCACGCTCGAGGTGTACTTCGAGCCCAGCGCCGCTGGCTTGTACAGCGCGAAGCTCACCCTCGAGTCCGACGATCCCGACGAGCGCAACCTCGACGTGGCGCTGAGCGGCGGCGCGGAAGAGGGATGCACGGTGTGCGCGCCCCGCATCGACGTCGACACCGGCACCGACCCCTACGCCATCACCGACTTCGCCGCCTTGTTCGGCCCCGACACGCGGACGATCGTGGTGAGCAACGACGGCGACCAGGTGCTCACCGTCAACAGCGTGTACGTCAACAACGACATGTTCTCCACCTGCGGCGAGTTCTACGTGAGCGGCTGGGGGGGAATGACCTCGCTCGCCCCGGGCGACAGCACCAGCTTCTCGCTCACCTACGACGCCGTGGCCGAGTGCATCGAACTGGCATGGAAGTCGCTCGACCAGAACGTGCTCCACATCATCAGCAACGACCCCGCCGAGCCCGACTACGTCATCGAGCTCCAGGCCTTGGGCTTCTAGCCCTGCTTGCGCGCCCCGCGGCGCCACGCTAACCGCGCGCGGCCCCCCATCCCGGGGAGGCCTTTTTCGTACGACGGCAGGGCCGTCCAATGCGAGGTATCAGATGGCGAACGAAAAGCTTGGTTTGATCGGCAAGAAGCTTGGCATGATCCAGATCTACGACGACGCCGGCACCGTGCATGGTGTCACCGTGGTCGAGGTCGCCCCCAACACCATCCTCCAGGTCAAGACCACGGCCGGCAAGGACGGCTACAACGCCCTGCAACTCGGCGCCGGCGAGGGCAAGAAGAAGCAGGCCGCCCGCAGCAACGTGATCCGCGCCGAGAAGCTCGGCGTCGCGCTGCCCAGGTACATCCGCGAGTTCCGGGTCACCGCCGCCGCCGCCGCGAGCGCCGCCGCGGGCGGGCAGCTCTCCATCGGCGACCTCTTCAAGGTGGGCGACCTGGTCGACGTGCAGGGCCAGAGCAAGGGCAAGGGCTTCAAGGGCGTCATGGTGCGCCACAACTTCGCGGGCTTCGGCAGCAGCCACGGTGTGCACGAGTACTACCGGCACGGCGGCTCGATCGGCACCCGCCTCACCCCCGGCATGACCATGAAGGGCACCAAGATGCCGGGTCACATGGGCGACCGGAAGGTGTCGGTGCAGAACATCAAGATCGTGAAGATCGACGCCGAGCGCAACCTCGTGTTCCTCAAGGGCGGCGTGCCCGGCCCCCGAGGCGCCCGCGTGGCGCTCCGTCCCGCCGTCAAGGGCTAGGCGAGCGGGAGCCTCCGCAGCTCGGGTGCCACCACGAAGGTGGCGCCCGTCGCGGCGCGCACCTGCTCGATGGACAGGTCTTCCGCGATCTCGGCGAGGGTCAAGCCACCCTTGAAGGTGAAAACGCCGTAGTCCGTGATCAGCAGGTCGACACAGCCCACCCCGGTGAGCGGCAGGTTGCATGCCGGGAGCAGCTTCGGCTCGCCCTTGGCCGTGTGCTCCATCGTCACGACGACTCGCCGGGCGCCGGAGACCAGGTCCATGGCGCCCCCCATGCCCTTGACCATCTTCCCGGGGATCATCCAGTTGGCGAGGTCGCCCGACGCGCTCACCTGCATCGCCCCGAGGATGGTGAGGTCGATGTGGCCGCCGCGGATCATGCCGAAGCTGTCGGCGCTGGAGAAGAAGCTCGAGCCCGCCAGCGCGGTGACGGTCTGCTTGCCGGCATTGATGAGGTCGGGATCGACCTCGGCCTCGGTGGGGAAGGGCCCCATCCCGCAGAGGCCATTCTCCGAGTGCAGCACGATGTCCATGCCCACGGGGATGAAGTTCGCCACGAGCGTGGGGATGCCGATGCCGAGGTTGACGTAGTAGCCGTCGCGCAGTTCCTCGGCGGCGCGCTTGACGATCCCGTCGCGAGTGAGTGGCATGTGGCTAGGCCTCCCGGCCGGAAGGGGTGGACACCGTGCGCCGCTCGATGCGCTTCTGGTACGAGGGGCCACGGAGGACGCGCTTGACGTAGATGCCGGGGGTGTGGACGGCGTCGGGATCGATCTCGCCGACATCCACCAGCTCCTCCACCTCCGCGATGGTCACCCTCGCGGCGGTGGCCATCATCGGGTTGAAGTTCCGCGCCGTCTTGTTGTAGACGAGGTTGCCGCCGCGGTCGCCCTTCCATGCCTTGACGATGGCGAAGTCGGCGAACAGCGCCCGCTCCATCACGTAGTTTCGACCATCGAAGTTCCGCGTCTCCTTGCCCTCGGCCACGACGGTGCCGTAGCCGGTGGGCGTGAAGAACGCGGGGATGCCCGCGCCCCCGGCCCGGATGCGCTCGGCGAGGGTGCCCTGCGGGCAGAGCTCGACTTCGAGCTCGCCCGACAGGTACTGCCGCTCGAACTCCTTGTTCTCGCCCACGTAGGACGAGATCATCTTCCTGATCTGGCGCGTTTGCAGCAGCGGACCGAGCCCCCAGTCGTCGACGCCGCAGTTGTTGCTGATGATGGTGAGACCCTTCACGCCCCGGTCGCGCAGGGCGAGGATGAGGTTCTCGGGAATGCCGCACAGGCCGAAGCCCCCGGCCATGATCGTGGCGCCATCGGGGATGTCGGCGACAGCGGCCTCCGCGCTCGCGTACACCTTGTTCATGCGATCTCCGGGGCGGCGTGGCCTAACTACTCCATCCGGTAGTTGGGGCTTTCCTTGGTGATGATCACGTCGTGGACGTGGCTCTCGCGCAAGCCCGCGGCGGTCATGCGGACGAAGCTCGCCTTTTCCTTCATCTCGGCGATGCTGGCGCAACCGGTGTAGCCCATGGCGGCCCGCAGGCCGCCGACGAGCTGGTAGACGGTGTCGCCGACGGGTCCCTTGTGTGGCACCCGCCCCACGATGCCCTCGGGGACGAGCTTGCGCGTTTCCGCCTCCGGGTCGCCGGCGTCGTCCTGGAAGTACCGGTCGGAGCTCCCCGCCTTCATTGCCTCGATGCTGCCCATGCCCCGGTAGCTCTTGTAGGAACGCCCCTGGTAGAGCACCACCTCGCCGGGGGCCTCGTCGGTGCCGGCGAAGAGCGAGCCTGCCATCACGACGTCGGCGCCGGCCGCGACCGCCTTCGCCACGTCGCCACTGAACTTGATGCCCCCGTCGGCGATGATCGGCACGCCGTGGCGCGCGGCCGCGCGGGCGGCCTCGCTGATCGCGGTGAGCTGGGGAACGCCGACGCCGGCGACGACGCGGGTAGTGCAGATCGACCCAGGGCCGATGCCGACCTTCACCCCGTCTGCGCCGGCGTCGATGCACGCCTCCGTGGCCTCTGCGGTCGCGACGTTACCGACAATGATCTGGAGGGCCGGGTAGGCGGCGCGCACCGCCCTGGCGGCCCGCAGGACGCCTTCCGAGTGACCATGCGCCGTGTCGATGACGATGACGTCGACGCCGGCCTCGACCAGCAACGCGACGCGCTCGTCGCGATCCCCCCCCACGCCCACGGCGGCGCCGCAGCGCAGTCGCCCGCGCGCGTCGCGCACGGCGAGCGGGTGACGGATGGTCGCCTCCACGTCCTTGAAGGTGATCAGGCCGTGCAAGCGGCCGTCAGACCCCACCACGAGGAGCTTTTCCACGCGGTTCTCCTGCATCAGGTCGCGCGCGGTCTCGAGGTCGGTGCCGGGCGGGCAGGTGACAAGGTCGCGCGCGGTCATCGCCTCCCGCACTGGCTGGTCGAGATTGCGCTCGTAGCGCAGGTCGCGGTTGGTGAGGATGCCCACCACGCGATCACCGTCGACGATGGGAAGCCCGTTGATCCCGTGCTCGCGCATGAGCGCGCGCGCCGTGCGTAGCGGCACCCCGGGGCCGAGCGTCACCGGCTCGGTGATCACCCCGGTCATCGCCTTCTTCACCCGGCGAACCTGGCCGGCCTGCTCGGCGGCGGGCATGTTCTTGTGGACGATCCCGAGGCCGCCGAGGCGCGCCATGGCGATCGCCATGTCGGCGCCCGTCACCGTGTCCATCGCCGCGCTCACCAGCGGCAGGTTCAGCGCCAGGCCGCGGGTGAGCTGGGTGCGGATGTCGGCGTCGCGCGGCAGGATCGTCGAGTGGCCGGGGACGAGGAGGACGTCGTCGAAGGTCAAGCCGAGGGGGGGATCGGGCAGCAGCATGGCGCGGGCTAACCGCGCCGCCCGGCCGGGCGGAAGGTCCTCACGCAACCACTATCGACTTTTTGCTCTTTGCAACTCTTGCGCCTTCTGCTAGAATGCGGCCGGACGCAATGGCACATTTCATTTCCGAGCTCCGGCGACGGCTCGCGGAGGCCGACGCGGGCGGAGTGGCCGTGGAGGCCTTCGTCGATGACGATCATCCACGTCCTGGGCATCTTTTCTTTCTATCGGAGGACCAGGCGCGCCTAGTCTTCGACGGGGGCCAGTCCGTCACCCCGAGGCGGCAGCTACGTGTTTCCCTCCAGGTGGACGAGCGCCCGCGCGCCTTCCGTTCGGCGGCTTGGTCGCCAGGTGAGCAGGGGCTCGACATCGACCTGCCCGGCCGCCTGCGCCTGGCCCAGCGTCGAGGCAGTGCCCGTGTCGACGCGCCCACCCGCGCCGAGGTGCTGCTGAGCTGCGGCGAGCGCGTGCTCCGGCGCGCGATCGTCGACCTCGCCGGCACTGGCCTCGGCGTGGCGCTGGAAGCGAGCGATGGCAGCTTCTCCGCGGGAACGACCATCGATCGGCTCCGCTTTGCCCTCCCCCTCGGCACCCCGATCATCACCGCGGGCCGGGTCAAGCACGTGCGGCTACGCGACGACCTCGACCCCCCTCGGCTCGTCGCCGGCATCGAACTCGTGGATATCGACCCTGCGGACGCGCGCCGACTCGACGCCTGGGTGAGGGGCCAGTCCGGGCCGCGTGCCAGGGAGCGGCGCGCGCTGAAGAGCCGCGGCGTGGAGCGAGCCACGTTGCACGTGATCGGTCGCGACCACGTCGTGCTGCGCCTCGCGCCGGGCACGCTCGAGATCTCTCTCGACGAGGGCGACATCGAACTCGTGGAGGGTCGCCGCCTCGACGCCGTCGAGCTCCGAGTCAACGGCGAGTGCATCGCCACGGGGCCCATGGAGGTCGTGCGCGTGCAGAGTCACCGCGGCCGGCTCGTCCGCGCCGTCCTGAGCTGGTCGATGCTGCCGCTGGCCGACCGCCGCCGAATCCAGCGCCTGTTCGACGAGGCCCCCACCCGGGCCCTGGCGGGCAAGTGACGCCCAGCACTCAACTCTGGCACCTGGTGGCCGATCTCGGGGCATGTCCGGGAACCAGCCCACCTTGGAAAGAGACCGCCTCCTGCGCGCCGCCGCCGATCTCGGCGTTGCCATCCAGATCTACCTGGAAGACGCCCGGGAGTCATTCGTCACCACCCTACGCGATGTCGATGACGACGGCCTCGACCTCGAGCCCGTTCGTCCCATCCACGGGAACCTCGTCCTGGAACGCCTGCTCGGCGTGGTGCGCATCGAGTTCACCGTGGCCGGCCTTCCCGTGTCGGCGCAGGTGAGGGTGCTGAGCGCCTCGAGCACCGAGGGCCTTCGCCTGTCCTTGCCCTCGAGGTTCCTGCGCGTGCAGCGCCGCCGTTTCTTCCGGGTGCGCGCGCCGGAGGGCATGGAGGTGCTCGTCCACCAGGGCGACGACGTGCGTGCCCGCGCAATGGTCGACGTGTCGGGGAACGGCGCTGCCTTCCGCGCCCACGCCGGCGACGTCGACCTGGTGCCGGGAGCTCCCCTCGAGATGGTCCAGTTTGCGCTCGGCCCGGGACGGACGTTCATCGCGGCCGCCACCGTCCGCCAGCGCACCAGCCGCTCCAGCGCCTGGTCGGCCGACAGGCTCGTCGGCGTGGAGTTCGAGGGCGTGTCGCCCCGCGACCAGGAGCGACTCATCGCATGGGTGACCGAGCGCGAGCGCGCCGGCCTGAAGGAGCGTGCTCGCGAGCCCGCCCGCCCCGTCGACGGCGCCATCCTGCTGCTGGATGGGCCCGGCAACCGCACCCGCATGCGCGCGGTGACCGCCCTCGGCGCCCGCACGGCGCGCCTGCCGGTGTATGGCGAGGACGACGACCTCGTCGCCGGCGCCCGCGTCGAGAGCGTCGAACTCCGCATCGCTGGAAAGCCCGTCTTTCGAGTGGCGATGACCGTGGAACGCGTCGAGGAGCTCGACCACGGCACCTTCGCCACCCTCGGCTTCGATGGCCTCTCCGCCGACGAGCGGCTGCGGCTGATGCGGGCGATCTCCAGCTAGAAAGCGCGCGCGAGCGAAAGCGAGCGCCGCAAGAGTGAGCGCGACCCAGCTAGGTCGCGCAGATCAAGACCAACGGCTCGCGCAGATCAAGACCGACTAGCGCACGACCCCGCCTACCGTCACCCGGTTGCGACCCGCGTGCTTGCTCTCGTACAGCGCCTTGTCAGCCACGTCGTTGAGCACTTGCACCAGGCGATCGACATCCACCCGCGTGCCGCCGCCGACGAAAGTGGCCACGCCGAACGACGCGGTCACCCGGAGGAAACCCTGCGGCGTCGACACGCTCCCCCCTGCGATCGCCTCTCGGAAGCTCTCTGCCGCCGCGAAGGCCGCGTGGGCGTCGGTGTCGGGCAACACCACCGCCAGCTCCTCGCCGCCGAGCCGCGCCTTGATGTCGGCGTCGTGGCAGGCGCCGACGAGCGCCGTTGCCGACATGCGGAGCACGGCATCGCCCACGGCATGCCCGTAGGTGTCGTTGACCGACTTGAACTTGTCGAGATCGACCATCACCAGCGACACGGAGCGGCGCTCGAGCGCGGCCCGGAGCAAGAGGTCACGGAAAAGCGCGTCGTAACGCCGACGGTTGCAGAGCCCAGTGAGCGGGTCGAAGTACGCGAGCCGCTCCAGCGCCGCGTTGGCCTCCTGCAGGCGCTGGGTGAGCTGTTCGCGCTCGGCAAGAGCGCGCTCGAGCCGCGCGGTGAGATCCTCGTAGCTGAGGTTCATCTGGGCGAGGGCGCGGTTCGCCTCCGCCATGATGTCGCCGAAGGATGGCTGTCGCGACACCCGCATTCCGAGCGCCGACGCCGCGACCTCGATCTCGCTTGCCACCGGCTCCATCATCTTGTCGGCCGCCTCGGGCTCCAGGCCGAGCTCGGTCTTCATCGCCGCGTGGAGGGCTTCCAAGCTCGCCTGGCTGCGCGCCGCCAGGAGCCAGCACGCGATGTCGGCAACGTGGGCGAGACGCGCCAGCGCGCTGGCCCCGCGCGCGCCGCCGCCTGGCGTCGGCTCATGGTGCCGGGCGAGCGCATCGGTGATGGAGGGCGGCAAGCCCCACTTCACGCCGAGCACCTCGGCCAGCTCGTCGTGCGACATGCCGAAGCGCTGCTTCTCTTCAGCTAGGCGCGCCGCGGGCGACATCCCGCGCCAGCGGTCGTAGTGCTGGAACTCCTCGCGGTTGGCCCTGAGAAAAGCGAGCATCCCGAAGTCTTGCAGCAGCGAGACGGTGAAGGCGTCGTCCGCCTGGGCCACCCCCGTCTCCCGGGCGAGCACGCGGGCGGCGATGCCGCGACGAAGCGCATCCTCCCAGAACTTCTCCAGGTCGACGGCACGGAAGCCGGAGGTGCGCAGCGAGTCGCGCACCGCAAAGCAGATGGCGAGGTTGCGCAACGCGCGGTTGCCCAGCACGGTGACGGCGCGCTGCGCGGAGGTCACCGGCGCCTTCAGGCCGTAAAAAGCCGAGTTCACCGTGCGCAGCAACTCCGCCGTGAACGCAGGGTCCGAGCCGACCACGGCGCCGAGCTTCTCGGCCGTCACCTCGGGGTCGGAGGCCATGCGCACCACCCGGGCCACGGCAGCGGGGGGTGATGGCATATCGGCAATGCTCAGGCCTGCGGCGGCGGGGCTCTGCTGCACGGTGACCCTCCTGGTCCTGCTCACCCCCACCTTTCGGCTGGTGACCGGCCGAGCTTGAGGGCGGGCACCACGAGATCTGCGGCCTGCGGTCGCACTCGCCGCGCGGATCGCCCCAGTCCATTGACACCCGGGCTTCCCTGCCGTAGAACGCGCAGCCACCCTCCCCGGAGACCCTGATGCACCGCCTCGCCCTGCTCGCCCTGCTCGCCGGCTGCGCCAAGCAAGCTGGAACCTATGAAGTTGCCGCCGTCGCCCCCACGGCCGCCCCCGACGCCAGCGCGGCCCTGAAGACCGAGGCGGAGTCGGCCTGGGCCAACCGGGGCGACAAGGCGCAGCTCCAGGTGGCGCTCCAGAAGTACGAGGCGCTCTACGCGCTCGACCCTTCCGACCGAGACGTGGCGATGCATCTCGTCCGCGGGTGGTACTTCCTCGGCGACGGCCATGAAACCGAGAAGGACGCCAAGCTCGCCGCCTGGGAGACCAGCATCGAGTGGGGCAAGAAGTGCCTGGCGATCAACACCGACTTCACCGCGCTCCTCGCCAAGGGCGACGAGACCGAGGCCACCGCCGCCCGCGCCTTCACCCCGAGCGACGTCCCCTGCATCTACTGGACCAGCACCGGTCTCGGCAAGTGGGCCAAGGCCAGCGGCATCGGCACCACGCTGAAGCACCTGCCCACCGTGAAGGCCTACATGACCCGCGTGGCCGAGCTCGAGCCCACCTTCTACTACTCCGGCCCCGACCGCTACTGGGGCGCGTACTACGCCGCCATCCCCAGCTTCGCCGGCCAGGATCTCACCAAGTCGAAGGAGTACTTCGACAAGGCCATCGCCACCTACCCGAACTTCCTTGGTACCCACGTGCTGCTGGCCGAGCAGTGGGCGGTGAAGAAGCAGGACAAGGCCACCTTCGAGAAGGAGCTGAACTGGGTGCTCGCGCAGCCCGTCGATGCCATCCCCGAGGTGAAGCCGGAGATGGAGGCCGAGCAGCGCAAGGCCAAGGACCTCCTGGCCCAGTCGGGCGATCTCTTCGCGAACTGATGAGCACCTTCTTCGACAGCGCCGACGGGACCAAGATCCACGTCGTCACCACGGGCGACGGCGACACCGACGTCCTCTTGACGCACGGCCTCGCCGAGCACGCCGCGCGTTACGACCACGTCGCGCGGGCCTGGGCCGCCCGCGGCTGCCGGGTGACGGTCATGGAACTGCGCGGTCACGGGCGCTCGGGAGGGCGCCGCAGCCACGTCGATCGCTGGGGCGAGTACGTCGCCGACGTGCAGGCGGTGGCGGGCTCCTTGCGCCCTGGCTGGCGCCTCTTCGCGCACAGCATGGGGGGCCTCGTGGCGCTCGACGCGGTGCGCGAGGGGCTGCGCCCGGCCAAGCTCGCCCTCTCGAATCCTCTGCTCGGCGTGCGCATGAAGGTGCCCGCCTGGAAGACCACCGCCGGTCGTGTCCTGTCGCGACTCATTCCATCCATGGCGCTCGCCAACGAGCTCGACCCAGCGGGTCTCTCCCGCGATCCAGCCGTCGGCCAGGCCTACGCCGCCGACCCCGACGTCTACAAGAAGGTCACCGCCCGCTGGTACACCGAGATGACGGCCGCCCAGGCGCGTGTCCTGGCCGAGCCGAACTGGCCGATTCCCCTCGCCGTCTTCATTGGCGAGGCCGACCCCATCACCGACCCGCCCACCGCTCGCGCCTTCGCGGCGCGCGCCGGGGCCCACGTTCACGCCTGGGCCGACATGCGGCACGAGATCGTCAACGAGATCGGCAAGGAAGAGGTGATCTCGGTGGTCGGGGACTGGCTGCTTGCCTAGGCTGTAGGCTGTAGGGCGCTCGGCGGTCGCGACGCCGTCGCCCGGGCTGTCGACGACGGGGAGGTGGTGGCTCACCGGGGAAACACCTCCTCGACGGTGAAGTCAACCCAGAACAGCCCGGTCGTGTTCGGGATCTCGTCGAGCAGCGCCTGCCCGATTTCCGCAGGCGGGTCGTCGAGGTCGTTCCACCAGCCGCGGTCCGAGGCGTACCCGTACTGGAAGGCGACCGGCGCCGGGGCGAACTCGCGACCCCACTGGTCGAAGCTCGCGACGAGCGCGCGGAGCGAGCCGGTGTCCTGCCCGTCGTCGACGAAGAGGAGCCCGTCGCGCTCGGTGGGCGGCATCCGGTCGACGAGCCAGTGCTTGAGGAACAGCGAGTAGCCCGGGCTCCAGGCCTGTACCTCGTCGCGCCATTGCGCCGCCTTCTCGTCGGTGACGGCCTTGCCGTCCGTGTAGTCGTGGAACTTGAACCACTCCACGTCGATGCCGAAGCCCACGACGCTCTCGTGGTGGCCGTACTCCGCCATCACCAATTCGATGAGGTCGTCGACGTCGGCGTCGGCGGGCTCGACCTGGAGCCACACCTTCACGCCGTGGCGGTCGAACCAGTCGAGCGCCTCCTCGTTCTCGTCGTCGCCGCTGAACCCGACGTCGTCCCAGCGCCCACCGGGGGAGGGGAAGGAGAGGTAGCAAACGCCGTCGTCGCCCGCGACGCCGACGATCCACACGCCGGCGGGCGTCGCGTCGTCGAAGCGCCCGGCCATCCCCTCGGCTACCTCCCCCCAGTAGGAGGCCGCAGGCATGGGCGTCACCCCGTAGGGCGAGGCCCGGAAGCCGGCCGCGAGCGCGGGCGCGAGCGGGCTGTCCTCGCCGCTGGCATCCGCGCCGCCCGAGTCGACTCCCCCGCCGGCGTCCTCCGCGTCGCCATTCCCCTCCCCGCTCTCCCCCGCCGGCGCGTCCCCGGCGCCGCCTCCAGCGCGGGCGCGAAGCATGGCGTCGGAGTCGCAGGCGATGAGCAGGACGAGCAGCATGGAGCCTCGGGGGCGCTGGCACCAGGGTTGCAACACCCGTGCCGTGAGCTGCCACGCCCGCCCCCTTCCGCCGGAGAGCCCCCTGATGAGCATCGCCCCGACCTGCTCCGCCTCGCTCCTTGCTTCCCTGCCCCTGGTCGCGCTGGCCGGCTGCTCGGCCTCGGTCCCGGCTGCCAGCATGCCGCTGCCCGAGCGGGGCACCGATGCCCCATCGGGGTGGGGCGAGGACACCGCTGCCGACACCGCCGGAGACGCATCCGAAGGTACCGGCGAGGCGACCGACGCCGGCGAGGACACCGACGTCCGCATCGTCATCGCCGCCGACTGGCTCAACCTGCGGTCGGACGCCGACGGCGACGCCCCGGTCCTGCGCGCTCTCGCCTGCGGCTCGGAGGTGCGCGTGCGCGGCGAGGCCGACGGCAACTGGCTCCCCATCACCGGCGACGGCGACGACGGCTGGGTGAAGGAGAAGTACCTCGCGCTCCCCGGCGAGGCGCCGGCCGACCCCTGCCCGGGCCCCGACCCCTACCTCGACGACACGCCCGGCCGGGTGGTCGACCTGCTCTCCGTCAAGCCCTACGTCGAGCAGGACTGCCGCGACACCACCTGGGAGGGCTGGCCCTTCGACGCCCAGCGCTGCACCTACAACAACGGGCTGAAGGTGACGGTCGCCGACCCGTCGGCCGAGCAGGTGACCGCCTGGGTGGCCGACGCCTCGCAGATGATCCCCGCGCTCTTCGCCCTGGAGGAGCGCGACCGGGGCGCGTGGAAGGACGGGCTGGAGATCATCGCGGCCGCCACGCTCTACCAGTCGTCGCGCATCTTCCCGCTGGAGGGGGAGATCGACGAGGGCACCGTCTACGACTTCGACCGCGGCGTCACCGTCGGCTGCAGCACGGGCTGCTACTGCCGCATCAACTCGCTCACCCGGCAGCAGTGGTGCGACTATGCCGACCACAAGCTCGGCATCGTCGACGAGGGTGACTGCCTCGACGAGTACACCACCGACTCGTGGACCGACCAGTGGGCCGAGCACTGCCTCGACAACCACCGCGCGTCGTGGACGGGGGTGAACCACCACTACCGGGCGATGGCGTGGTGGGCGAACAAGACCATGGAGGACGCCTTCCCCGACCCCGAGCGAGCCGACCCCGAGGCGGTGATCGACCTCCTCGACGCGCTGTACTGATGCTCGCCGCGCGCCTGCCCGCCAGCAGCCAGGAGGGAGGAGGGAGGGGCCTGGGAGGGAGGGGCCTGAGTCTTGGCACTATCGCCGTCGCAGCGACAGGCGCACCCGGCACGCCGGACGGCGGGCGCGCCGCCTGAGTTCCGCCTCCAACCTCCCTCCTCCAGCCTCCCTCCTCCAGCCTCCCTCACTCCACGTACCCCCCCGCATACGCACTCGGTGACGACGCGCCGCTGGTGCTGTCGCTATCGATCCGCACCCGGCCGTCGCCGCCATCGCCGCCGTAGGCCGAGCCGTAGGGCGAACCCGAGTGCCACGCCGAGGCGCCGCCGGTGCCGCCGGTGGCGAGAACGGAGCCGGTGATCGTGACGTCGGGCGCCGCTAGGTAGATGCTTCCGCCCGAGCCCGCTCCGCCTCCGCCCACCTCGCCGTTGCCGCTGGCGTCGCCGATCTCGCCGTCGTCACCGCGCGCCACGACGCTGCCACCCACGCGGATCTCGGTCCCGGCGAACAGGGCGACGAGGCCGCCGCCATCGCCCCCGTCGCCG
>Ga0194120_10003390_pt1 | contig 25993 bp, 29 predicted proteins | sample TA2MahCa65mmetaG_FD_148642 | JGI IMG/M metagenome (GOLD analysis project Ga0194120, IMG submission 148642) | Freshwater microbial communities from Lake Tanganyika, Tanzania - TA2015019 Mahale Deep Cast 65m | ecosystem: Environmental > Aquatic > Freshwater > Lake | place: Tanzania: Lake... | reverse complement strand
TTAAATACAGCTCACAAGCACAAAAAAGCCTCCAGTGCAAAAAAACCACTAGAGGATAGCCGACGTGGAAAATTAAGCGCTTTTACGAGGGATTACGGGCAGCCTCCCCACTGTCTGAATCGCAGTGCCGATTTGTCTCGTTCAAGGCTCGTCCACGGCAACTGGCAACCACACCACAAACACTGATCCTTTCCCCTGCTCGCTCTCGACCGCGATATCCCCACCCATCATCAGAGCAAACTTCTTGCACAGCGCCAGGCCGAGTCCCGTGCCGCCGTACTTCTTCGACGTGCTGGCGTCGGCTTGAGTGAAGGCCTGGAAGAGCTTGCCGAGTTGCTCCGGCGTCATGCCAATGCCCGTGTCGCTCACGCAAAATCTGATCTGGGGAGCACACGCGCCTCGCGTGTCGGTTCCGGCGCCCTCGCCGGAACCTTCTCCTGACGCACTCCCGGACGAAAGCGGTTTTGACCCTTCGGACGCCCCCGAGTGGCTGAGGCGGGGCGCCTCAGCCGGCACGCGAGGCGCGCGCGCTCCCCCGCGCTCCACGCTCAGACGAATCACGCCGCGCTCCGTGAACTTCGCCGCGTTGGAGATCAGGTTGAACAACACCTGCCGCAGCTTCGTTTGATCGGACCGCATCGTCCCGACGTCCGCCGGGCAGTCCACTTCGAGCCGATTCGCCTTCTTCGCGACCAACGGTTGAACTGTGGCCGTGACTTCGCGGACCAGCTTGGCCACGTCGAACTCCTCGACGAACAACGTCATCTTCCCGGCTTCGATCTTGGAGAGATCCAGAATGTCATTCACCAAGCCGAGTTGATGCTTGGCGGCGGCTTGAATTTTCTGGAGGTCAGGCACGAGCGCTTTGTCGCCCATCTCTTCCAGTTCCTCCTGCACCATTTCCGAGTACCCGATAATGGCATTGAGCGGCGTGCGCAATTCGTGCGACATGCTGGCGAGGAATTGCGATTTGGCGGAGTTGGCATCATCGGCCTCTTTTTTGGCCGCTTCCAACTGGGTATTCTTGGCCGCCAGCGTGAGCTGGCGTCCCGCCGGGTTGGCAAAGGCCAGGTGAGGCGCGCCACCCCGCAAGTTGCTCAGCCAAACGTCTTGGGCAGCCGGGCCGCAACTGAAGATCTGTTTATTGAGCCAGCCATCAAAGGCTGTCCAGAGCACCCAGGCTTCCAAGGTCGCATCGCTCAGCGAGCTGAAGACGTCGGGCGGCAGTTCAACGTACGACTCGTGGCCGTCGAGGACCAGCGCTTGGGGTAACACCTGGAGGTCGCCCGCCTGTGGTCTTTCGGCAGATACGACTTTGGCGGTGCCGGAAAGAGTGCCATCGTGGCCGCGATTTGTCAGGTCCTTGGCTGAACCATCCTCGAAATTCCAAAGGCCAGCTAGATTCGATTCACCACCACGGAGACGTCCGAACATGGCCTGGCGAATTTCTGCTGGTTCCTTCGCTTTGTTCCAAAGGCGCAGTTCAGCGATCTGTCCCGCAAAGGTCGGACCCAGGGTGAACGAAAAAGGACTGGCTTCGCTGGCCGGCTCAATTTCCCGCGCCAACTCAGCCTCGTTCATCAAAACGCCATTGATGGAGGTCTGCAAGCGCGTGCCCCGAATGGCAACGGCAATATGATACCACCGTCCGGGCTGAAGAGGCAGATCGCTGCTCAATGTGATGGGTCGAAAGTTTCGGATTTCCCGAAGCACAGTGGAAAATCCGTTGGCCGCCGCGGGCTGTTCCAAATGCATCAGGAAGGAGCGGGCTTCCCTGGCATACGATCCGGCAAACAGGATACGGCCATGCTTCCCAAACTGGGCGGGTTTCACCCGCGTCTCCAACGTGAACTCCTTCACCCCCCAAAAGACCTTCGCGGGCAGTTCCACCGTGCCGGATTGGCCGTCCAGTTCGAGGACGCGGTTCTGCGCGGGCGCGGTACGGCTGCTGAAAAGAAGAAGAACCGAGATCGCGCAGGTCAATCGCGTTCGGAGGAGCGCTCGCCGCATAATAGTTCCAACGCCTGAGCCGAAGGTCCGTGGTCAACGGCGCCAGCGTAACGAGCTCTCTCGCCGCGAGCAATGGCGAATGCTGGGAATTGGCTCAAACACTTTGCGGCGGAGCGCGGGACCTCCCGGCCCCCAGCACCCAGAGTAGGCGAATCCCAAAAGACGAAAGCAACAGCAACATTCACGCGCTGCGACCGGGGACCGGTCGCGGTCCGGTTCGTTCGCTCGCCTCAGCCGCGACTGGCAAACAAATCAGGAAGCGAATGAAGATCGTTATTTCCTTTGTTTCGTTCTGAAGTGGATTTACATTGCGTTCGAGAATGCACCCGGAAAATCAGCCCATCATGCAACAACCCATTGGCAAAGTCGTGGGCCGGCGCAGAACTCCGTTTCAAAAACTCAATCAACTCGAAGATCTCACGCGTTTTCTCAAACAGCATGTCCACGGAGCCTTCACCCGAGTCGAAGGAGACTATTTCCCGGTTCGGAAAACTGTTGGTCGATCTCGCCAAGTGCCAAATTGATTTCACTGTCGTCGGTGGCCTGGCGGTGATCTTCAATGGTTACGACCGTTTGACGCTGGACGCAGATGTGCTGGTGGATGACGCCCCTGCGAATCTCGAGAGACTGCTCGATTGCCTTTCACATTGGGGTGAAGGCTGGGCTCGCGAATTGACATTGGAAGATTTCGCGCCGAAGGAAGGTTCCATTCGCGTGATGGAGGAATTTGACCTCGACATCTTCACACGAATGCGAGGCAAAAGTTGGAAGGATTTCCAGCCCCGTTTCCGACACCTTGAGGTTGGGGACGCACGCATTCCCTATTTGCATCCGTTGGACCTGATCTTTCTCAAGCAGGGCTCCTGGCGGGAAAAGGACAAGCTTGACGTGCTCGCAATGCAGGAAGTCCTCGCTCGAGAAAGCGGCGCGCGATGATCAATTCTCAGTTCCTGTTCTCTCCAACTGCGCCCGGAAGCGTAAGAATAAACCTCGATCCTTTGCCGTATTCACTGTGGACCGAGATGTCACCCCCCATCATTTGGGCAAACTTCTTGCAGAGCGCCAGGCCAAGACCCGTGCCGCCATATTTCGTCGCCGTGCTCGCGTCCGCTTGCGTGAAGGCCTGGAACAATCTGCCCAGTTGTTCGGGTGTCATGCCGATGCCGGTGTCACTGACCTGGAAAGTGATCCGTGAGCAGTGATCAGTATTCAGTGACGGGGAGATCTGTTTCTCCAACTGACTACTGATTACTGGACACTGATTACTGTCTATACTCACTTTCAGCGGCGGGGATTTGACCTCAGCGTGGCCTACCAGTTCGCCACCGAAGCGGGCGGCGGCAGGCGGGTTCGCGAGGCGGATGTGATGGTTGGGCAGACGCCAGTGTTGCGCCTCACCTATGGGCCGGCTTCAACCCTGCTGCGGGTAAATCGCGGCTGGCGCACGGCAGATGCGCCGGGGTTTTTGGTGGATATGGAGAGCGGTGAAGTGCTCAAGGCCGCGCCTCCCGCCGCCGGACCAGCGCCCCGCCCGCGCCGGTTGGAGCGGTTGCAACTCGCCGTCCAGTCCACGCAAAACATCCTGCTTGTGCGCCTGCTTCGGCCCGAACTCCGCAGCGATAGCGGCATTGAGGCAACGCTTCAATACGCTCTGCATCGAGGCATGGAACAGTTGTTCCAACTGGAAGAATCCGAGCTTGGCGCGGAACGGGTCGGTGAAGGCGAGCAACGCGCCATTTTGTTCTTTGAGTCTGGTGAGGGTGGCGTTGGGGCGTTGCGCCGCCTGGTGGACGAGGCCGATGCCGTCGCTCGGCTTGCTGTCGAGGCGCTGGAACGTTGTCACTTCGACGCCGCTGGCAACGACCAGCGGCCAACCTGTTTGGCTGCCTGTTACGAGTGTCTGATGAGCTTCGGCAACCAATACGAATCTCTCACGCTAGACCGTCATAACTTGCGCCAGCACCTTCTCGATCTGGCGGGCAGTCGCACGTTCCCGCGCATCGCCGGTCGGGATTGGAATGCCCATCTGGCCTGGCTGCGCTCACTCACCGATTCCCGCTCCGACATCGAGCGCAATTTCCTCACGGCGCTGGCCGCTGGTTTCCACCGCCTGCCGGACGAAGCCCAGCGGCCAATCACCGAGCCACGCTGCATCCCGGACTTCTTCTACACGCCGAACGTCTGCGTTTTCTGCGACGGCTCCGTTCACGACGAACCGGCCCAGGTTGCGCGCGACCGCGAGTGCCGCACGGAGTTGGTCAATCGTGGCTACCGTGTCCTCGTCATTCGATACGATCGGAGCATGGAGGAACAGATTGCGGAATATCCAGCAGTCTTCGGACTGACTTCCGTCGGATGAATTCATAAACATGGTTTCCGCCTCGCCACACGCTGAACTATCTCGCCGAGAAAATCCGCGCCCTGCTGGGCCGACCGGAAGCCGTCGTCCTCATTCCCCGATTGGCCTCCTCCCGCGTTCTCTACATTCCTTTCTCCTGTTAGGCCACGTCATCAATCAATGCTGGACGTAATGAGCGAAGAAAGCATGTCGCCCTTGCCGACCAGCGGACCGCTCGAATCTCTAGTCTCGTTGGTGCGCGCTGCGGCGCGAGACATCCTGCGAGCAAAATCCCTCCGAAGCCGCTGATTTTGATGAATGTTCGTGCGGTCATTCGATAATCCTCTCGGCATTATTCCACTGCTACCGTGAAACTCTTCACGAGCCCATCTGCTCCGATGACAAAGTTCGTGTTCTCCCTCCAGGTCATGTAATCTGGCGCATGACGCTTCCCTCCGCCGCCAATCGTCATCGTCCACCCCTTGCGCGTCCCGGCTTGTGTCGCGCGGTATGTCCACAACTGCTCACCCGAAGAAAGCCGGGCTGTGGCATCTGGAGGCCCTTTTGCCTTGAGCAGGTCGTCAGCGTTCTTGCCCACGAAGGCATTTGCGCTCTGCGAAAGCCGTTCCGACATTATCTGCTGGTGGCTTGCACAGCCGACCAGGGCGACCGTTAGGAACAAGATCGCTGTTGTCTTCAGTGTTTTCATGGTGATGCTGCGGACCTTTTGTGCCTAACGACACGACTCACCGACGCCGCGCCAGTGATGCCAGATATGAAACCGAGGCGCAATCGCGGGGTAGGCCATTGGTTGAGCACCGGAAACCTCCTGATCGCTGAAAGCGTGGTAGTTCGGAATTGAGTTGAAGCGGTTCGACCAGCGGGCGCCAGAAACCTCCGGAAGCAAGTCGCGGTGACGTGCCCAGTTGGCCACCGTAGATCTGGTAAACGCCGTAGTCGGTCGGGCCGACAAGCTGCGAAACGGCGGCGAAGCGGAAAGGGCCGTCCCAGTCGAGGTGCATGATTGTGTCCGGATCATTCATGGGGTATGGGCGCGACTCAGACGAAGCCCTCAGCTACGAGCTTGCTGCCGGCGGTGTCGATCTCGTGTCGCTCTCCGGAACCCTCGCACACACGACACCAACTCTCGCTGATGAGCTTTGGAGGCTCGGAGGTTAGATCGAGCCAATACGCAAAGCCGCCACACATCCCGGGCACAGGAAACCAAGCTCGCTCGTCCTCTGTCGTTGGTGTGGTTTCGTCGAGCCTCGGGAGTTTAAGGTTGGCAGGCGGCTCATGTAGCAACGCGACGCGGCCGCGAATCACTTCGTGGAAGTTGCGTTCGATTGCCTTGAGAATGGCTCGTGAGGGATGCTTCATAGCGCGAGTGCGAAATGGCCTAACGACGAAGCTGACTGACAGCCATGAGCGCCGCCGAGGGCCAAGAATCTGCAAGGACGCCAGACACGGCGCTCATGGCTGTTGGTCGAGCGATTGGTTAGCTGTCATTTCTCGTGAACCATGTAACTGTCCTTTTGATAAGGCTAGCATGGGATCGTGTAAAAAAGTGCCTCGACGGATGCTGCGGCGACCTGAGGACAAGCGTCCTGAACCCGCAGCGAGGCAATCTCACAACGATGAAATCCTGAATCAGGTCCGTCGGCGGCGCTGGGAAAGACTCCGCGTGACGCGCAAGATAGGTGGACAAAACGTCCCAAGTGCGCCGGACGAGAGTGATGACAATGCGCGGCTTGGACTGAAGCATAACGTCGAATACGTAATCGCAGCCTCGACTGAGGTACGACTCTGGAATGCGCCGGTGGTCTGCGTTGTGTCCCCAATCGAGGTTCGTAACCGTAGTAAGTGCCAACGCGTGCTCCGTGCGTCTGAATGCTGCTGCTGCCAGCATCTGCCATCGCGCATTGCGCCCTTTGTTTGTCGAGTAGTCGATCTTCCCGGCATCTCGCCCAACATACGCATGGGAGTCAATGGGGCGACGCGGCCCGCCTCGCCAACTGTCCGCCGAAGAAGCCATACCGCCGGGGCTCGGGCCGACCAGCATGAGCCAGCCATTGGCTGCTCCTCAACAACCACGTGGCCACGTTCGCCTGCGATTTGCGTGCGGCCCAGAAATCGAGGCGTCGAAGCGCACGGCAGCGTCTGGGCTAAATAGCGGTGAGGTCATGACAGCTAACGGAGTTGTTTCGAGCATATTCAACGCTTTGCAGGGAGGTATCAAGAGCGAGGACGGTTTTGTTCGGGATCCGACGAGTCCGAAGGCGAAGACTACTTGCAGAACGTCGCGGCGGTGTTCGCGTGCTACCGTTCCGTCCCTCGACCGGCCAGAATCCCGCCCAGAACTCCCACTGACAACGGCAAGGCCAGCCGGGCTTGGTATTCACGTATTGCGGCTCGATCAACAGCCACGACCAGTATTTCTGCCCGCTCCTGGATGAGGGGAAACTCGTCCCGGATGCGGAAGCCATCCTGATCAGTGTGATGGGGGGAGCGGACCTGACGAGCATAAGGCGCAACGCATCCGGTAACGTGCGAACGCCTGAACGAATCATCTGCTCTCCTGTGATCACCGAAACGGCCGAGGCCGCTTGGAACCACTTCTCGGGTTTCCTGGAGACCGAGGTTACGAGGACGTCTTCGAGACTGAGTTTGGAAAGCAGAGAGATGCGGTTCGTATCAACCTCTGCCGCTGCGACGATACACGTGGCACATAAGGCAAATGCGACACGCCGAATCTTTTTGGGCATGCGGCGGACAATACTTGTTGCGGGTGTGAATGGCAACTCCGGAATCAGATTGGCTTCGGTCTGGAGAATCTGCCGGGCCAGCACGTGCGTCTCCTCGCGGTGGTGGGCCGCAATCTTTTCGCGCGGGATGTTATCGACCAAAGATCGGCGTTGAGCAGTCGTTTAATGCCTGGATTCGCTCGGTGCTCCGGCGCGCGTCTCCGGCAGATCGCCCTCGCCCAGCTTGCGTTTGAATAATTCGATTACGAGCGCATAGCACAGGTGCGCCAGGGCCGGATCGTAGCGATAGCCTTCGTCGCGCATGAACGCGTGCTGGCCGTTGAACTCGTGCCAGGTGAAATTCAGTGCGGCGTCGGTCATGGCGTTGTAGATCAACGCCCGGCCTTCGCGTGGCACATGCGGATCCTGCCGGCCCCAGATCATGAGCATCTCCCCCTGGATTTCCTTGATCCGATCGAGCGTGTTGTCGCGCGTGCCTTTGCCGAGGCCGCGTTTGTGGATGTCGGTGGCGTAGAAGCAGACGCCGGCCAGCACGTCCGGGTTCATCGCGGCGCGGAAGGAAAGATGCCCGCCGATGCAAATCCCCATCACTGCGATGCGGCCCGTGCAAACGGGATGAGATTTCAAACATGCCAGAGCCGCACAGGCATCGCTGTCGTAACTCGCCAGTTCTTTGGTGGTCTTGAGCGCATTGCCACGATCCGCCCCGGCCTGATCGTAGGCCAGCACCGTCCCGGCAGGCTCGAATTCATGATAGATTTCCGGCGCACCCACCAGGAAGCCGTGCCCGGCGAGCATAGCGGCGGTCCGGCGAATCGGCCCGGTGACTTGGAAGATCTCGGAATACAGCAGAACGCCCGGATAACGGCCAGCCGCTGCGGGTCGAAAAATGTAAGTTCGCATCGGGCCCGTGGGGGTCTGCACATCGATGGATTCGTTGTCTTTGATCGTCATACTCAGCCCATTTAACCGATTTAACGATTTAACCTTTGAACGCTGTAACGAATTGGCTGCGGAGGCTAAGCAGCTACTGCTTGATCCGCGGGATGGACGACAAAGCTCGTAGCGCAGAGTTGCACTCTGCCGTATCGCAGAATTGTATTCTGCGGGGCGTCTCCCAGTCCGAGCACGCTGGGACTTGCCGGCGCCCTGCCGATTGAAATCGGCGATACGGCAGATTGAAAATCTGCGCTACGGTTCTCCGGTCGATCTGTCGTCAATTCCACGGTCTGCACAGTAACCAGCCCCCAGTTTCCGAGCCGCCAGCCGTTTCACAAAAGCTTCGTGATCGGGCTGATTGAGCCGGGCCTGCAACGTCCGCGCCAATCCCGCTTGATCGTGCGTCAGCAGCGCCGTCAGATTCAGCACCAATCCGGGAAACACGCGGCTGGAAATGGTATTGTTTGGCCCCGGAAGATTCAACGTGTATTCGCCCTTGTCCATCTGGAACCACTCGACTTGGTTTTCCGACACGCGCCAGGCGATGAATTCCCGCACGCCATTGCGCCGATACGCCGCCAGTTTGGCGCGCAGATCGTTTATCCCCCGGCTGAAGATCGCCTCGGCCATCAATTCGGGCGCGCCTGCGATGCGATTGATAGCCGGCACATGGGGTGCGTTTTCGGGGAGAGAACTCTCGCAAGCAGAACTTCGCACATTGTCTCGCTGGGCGCCCCCCTCTGCCGTTCCCTCAAGAGGGTGTCCGCAGGACGGGAGCGGGGGACGTTCGTGGGGAGGAAGGATTTGCAGAACGCCGTCGGGCCGGAGAACGTTCTCCCGATCGAGCAGAACCAGGGGCTGCGCGGCGAAACGCAGCCCAGGCGTCGCCCTCGCGTATCGTTCCAAACACACCGTGATGACACTTCTCGGACCGAGGGATTGCGGCGAGTTCCGCAGCGGATCAAGCTGAACGATGCCTTCGACCAGTTCGACTTTTGCCGGTTGGGGAAGCGCCTCGCAACGCCGCAGGAATTCTTTCGCATTCAGGCAATCCCCATCCTCCAGAGGCCCGGCGCTCGTCTCCAGCCTCATCGGGCGGCCGGGACTATGGGGGGGGGCGTCCATCGGAGCTTACGACACTCCATAATTCGGAGTCAGCGCGCCGCGCCAAACCCGGAGCCAGGTCCGGCCAATCAGAAAAAGTTTTTGAGTTTTGCTCAGGCGCGTCGAGGCGGAATCGAACACGTTGAACCGGTGGTGTTCCAGCTTCTCCAGCAGCCGCCAATAGACCGATCCCATCAACTCGGCGCTGGCCATCGAGCGCCGGTCCTCGGCTGGCAGCGCCTGGCCAGCCTGCAAATAGAATCCCCGCGCGCGGCCGGCCACGCTCTGCGCGAGTTCGTAAAACCGAGCCGAGTACCGGCATTCAAGAATGTCTTCCGGCGTCACGCCGAACCGCTGCAGTTCGCACATCGGCAGATAAATCCGGCCGCGCTCCCCGTCCGACCGGACGTCGCGCAGAATGTTCGTGAGTTGCAGGGCCTTGCCCAGATAGACGGCATAATCGTGGCAGCCTGGATTTTCGTAGCCGAAGATTTCGATGCTCAGCAAGCCGACGACCGAGGCCACGCGATAACAGTATTCGTCGAGTTCCGCGTAAGTTGCATAGCGCTTGATATCCAGGTCCATCTCAACTCCGCGCAGGAGTTCGTCGAAGCGGGAGTATGTCAGGCCGTAATGAGCGATGACCGGCTGCAGTTCCCGAACCACCGGAAGATCGGGAACGCCGCCCTCGCAGGCCGCACGCACATCCGATCGCCACAGACTCAGGCGTCGCCGGCGTTCCTCGATCGGCAAGGACTCATCGTCGGCGATGTCATCGACTTCGCGGCAGAAGGCGTAAAGCACGGCCATGCCGGCGCGCCGCTCCTTCGGAAGGAGAATGAAGGCCAGCGCGAGGTTGGAGGCGCTTTTACGAGTAATCGACTCGCTGACTTGCATGCCCGTTGAGGTCAACCGTGAAGTTCAGGAAGGCTTGGTCGGCTCACTGGCTCGCGGATGCGGCAGCCCCCCGCTTTCTGCCAGAGTCGGATTCCGCGTGCGATGGCCGCGTCGTTTCCAGCGGTATTTGTAGCGCCGGCGGCTTTCGGGCGCTTCGGGTTCTGTTTCCTCGTCCTCCGCCGGGCTGTTTCCGCGATAGACCCTTTGCGCGTCATCCACGTGCTTCTTCGTGCGCCGCCGGCGGTACAGATACCTGACCCAGGCCATCAACGCGAGCAACAGGCACAAGGCCATGACCACGATCAGCACCACGTCCCGCAAAAGCAAGCCGGGGACTTTGCTGAGGGGTTGCCTCAATGTAACCTCCATTTGCGCCAGCAAGGGCAGCCATTCTCCAGATCCAATCATCGTGATGTTTCCTTTTCGTTTGCGACCGACGTATCTTCATCAATAGCGGCGTCTGCGCTAATGTTCAAGCGTTGCATTCGGTAGCGCAACGCGTGCCGGCTGATCTTAAGCTGGTCGGAAGTTTTGCTCAGGCTGTAATGGTTCTGCTCCAGCACCGAGGTGATCAACTCCCGCTCGAACTTCGCCATCGAATCGTCCAGGGAATTGGTGACCGGGATAGTCGGCACGCCCGATTTGCGCAGCCGCGCCTCCAATTGAAAGTCCGGGAGGCTCGTGACCTGGACTTCGTCGCTGGATTCCAGAATGACGGCGCGCTCAATCACATTCCGGAGTTCGCGCACATTGCCGGGCCAATGATGCGAGAGCAGTTGCTGCTGCGCGGCCTTGGACAGGCCCTTGATGTGCTTGTTCATCGACAGGCTGAAATGCTTCAGAAAATGCTCGGCGAGCAGTACGATGTCGTAGCCGCGGTCCCGCAGCGGCGGCGGGCGGAATTGGACGACATTCAGCCGGTGGAACAGGTCCTCGCGAAAATGATTCTCCCGGATCGCGTCGATGATGTCGCGATTCGTGGCGGCGATCAGGCGGACATCGACGCGCAATTCCTGGTTGCCGCCCACGCGCGTGAACGTGCCGTCCTCCAGGAAGCGCAGCAGCTTCGCCTGGAGTGACCGGCTCATGTCGCCGATCTCGTCGAGAAAGATCGTGCCGCCGTCGGCTTCCTCCACGCGGCCGTGCTTCTGTTTGAGCGCGCCGGTGAACGCGCCTTTCTCGTGCCCGAACAACTCGCTTTCGAGCAGATTCTCCGGGATGGCGGCGCAATTGATCCGGACATAATTGCCCTCCGAGCGCCGGCTCAGGCTATGGAGAGCGCCCGCGATCAATTCCTTGCCCGTGCCGCTTTCGCCCAGGATGAGCACTGTGGCGTTGGTCGGGGCGACCGTTTGGATGAGCAGCCGCAGTTCCTGAACATTGGGCGATTCTCCGATCAACTGATCGAGCCGGTAAGGTTCGCCGGCGCGAGCTTTGAGCGCGGCGTTTTCCATGAGCAGCCGGAAACGCTCCGCGCACCGGGCGACGGCGTGCAGCAATTCTTCCGGAGCAAAAGGTTTGGCCAGGTAATCGATGGCCCCGGCTTTGATCGCTTCGACCGCCAATTTGGGCGTGGCATAGGCGGTGATTACCAGAATCGGAAGTTCAGGCCAGCGGGCTTTGGCGTGGGCGAGGAACTGGTACCCGCTCATGCCGCTGAGGCGGGCGTCGGTGATCACCATGAAGAATTGCTCTTGTTCCAGGAGCCGGAGCGCTTGCTCGGCGGAGTCTGCCGCCCGGAACTTGTAGCCTTCGTCCTGCATAACCGCCTCGAGCGAGAGGCGCATGTTTTTCTCATCATCCACCACGAGCAAGGGCGGCAGGTTTGCGTTCATCGGCGAATTCTCATTACGGTCTTTGCCGGCAGGTTTATGGTAAAGCGCGTGCCTTTTCCAGGCTCGGATTCGACCTCCACCGAGCCGCCGTAGATCTCGGTATTGTGTTTGGCGATCGCCAGCCCCAGGCCGGTTCCTTTTTCTTTCGTAGTAAAGTACGGTTCGAAAACCTTCGGCAGATGCTGCGTCGGAATCCCCGGCCCGTCATCTGAAATCGTCACAATGACCGAATAATCCTCACCGTAACGGGTCGCGACGGTGATATTGCCCTTGCTGCTCATGGCTTCGCGCGCGTTCTGGAGGACATTGACGAACACTTCCGAAATGTGGCCGCGCTGCATCATGAGCGGCGGCAAGGCCGGGGCGTACTCGCGGTGAATGCGCGCCTCGTATTTCGCCCCCGATGGGAAAACCCGTTCGATGGCCTTCTCCAGTTCCTCCGTGACGTTCAATCGCTCGACCGCGCCCTCGGTCAATCGTGCGTAACCCATCAATTCAGTGATGATCCGATCCGATCGCTCGACTTCCTCCCGGATAATTTGAATCTGCTGCGTGATGGTTTTGCCCTCTTTGACCGTGCGCTGGAGTGTGAACGCGGCGTTGTTGATGATCCCGAGCGGGTTTTTCAACTGATGGGCGATTTCCGCGGCCAGCCGGCCCGTGGCCTGCAACTGCTGTTGCCGCAGCGTGTATTCGCGCGACTCGGAATCCGCCAGGCGCTGTTTGTCCAGCAAGACTTGCACGCCGTAACAGCAGGCCGTCATGAAAATCAGCAATGTCAGCCGCAGGAGAAAGGACTCGGGCGCGTAGTCCTGCGGAGTCTGCTCGAATTGCCTCAGCAACTCCTCCTCCCAATACTCCTTGCGCCAATGCGCCGTGACCACCTCCGCGACGCCGACCAGCACGTAGCAGAAATTCACGATGACATTCAGAATGATCTGCCGGGCCGCGATGGGATTGCTGACGGCGTTGCGCACGATGAGGCCCAGAAAAACCCAGTAGAGCACGCTATCGACTCCGCCCGTCACCGACGTCAGCCCCGCCAGGAACAACGCATCCATGACACTGATGCCGTACACCACCCACTGAACCCAGAATCGCGGCGCTTTCTCCATGGCCAGCAGCAGGCCGGCCACGCCGGCGTTGACGACGACGTAGATCAGAAAGAACTGACGGATGATTTTCAGCTCAATCTGCGGCGGCGGCGCGGAAGCTCCTCCGCCGCGAGGACTCAGTTCATCAAACCAATTGGAAAGAAAGAGATAATAGGCCAGGACCACAATGACCGCCGCCTTCACCGGAAGACCGATGCTGCGTTCCATCAGTTGGATGCGGGCGATCTGCTGCTCCAGGTCCGCCGCCGGGACCGTGAGCAATCGCGGAAGCTGTTTGAATGTCTGCCAACGAAGATTCATCCGCATCCGTTCAGCATGGCGTTTCGCTCCTTACGATAGCAGTTCCAATGCCCGCGCGCTGATCTTTTCGACGGGCCAGAGTCGGCCAATCCCTTCATAACCGCACGCCAGCATGCCTTCCTCAGGGCCGATGAACTCGACCTTCCTCGCCTTGAGCGCCGCAACATTCTGTTGCGTGGCGGGGTGCAACCACATTTTCCCGTTCATCGCCGGCGCCACGAGGATTTTCGCTTTCGGGTTCAACGCCAGCGCCACGCAACTGAGCGCGTCGTCCGCCAGGCCCAACGCCAGTTTCGCGATCGTCTGCGCCGTCGCCGGGGCCACCAACAGCAAATCCGCTTCGTCCGCCAGCCGGATGTGTGTCGGTTTCCAGCCTTCCTCTTCGTCGTATAGATCGGTAATCACGGAATGGCGGGAAAGCGTCTTGAACGGAAGCGGCGTGATGAATCGGAGCGCATCAGCCGTCATCACCACCCGGACGGCGCAGCCTTGTTTGGTGAGCAAGCTGGCCAAATCGGCGGCCCGGTGCGCGGCGATGGATCCGGTGACCCCCAGAACGATTCGCTTGGGCGAGTTCATGTCGGGCGTATCCTAGAGTGGTGTCTCCGAAATAACTACACAATCGTTGCTTTCGAAAATGCCTCTGGGGTGGAACAGGCCACTGGCCTGTTGCGGCAGGCTACCAGCCTGCCGCCCTCTTCGTCGGCATGTTTCTGCCGAATACGGGCTGGCAGCCCGTTCCGACTTCGTCATTCCGGCACCCTTTCGGCATTCGGCGTCAGAAATCAGACATCGATCCACGCACGAGGGAATGGCGGATTCTACTTGGGGCCGTCGAAGATGAAGGTCCAGCTCACGCCTGTCTGGTAATTGGGCTTGTTGTAGGTTGCCTGGAGGTAATCGATGTGATTGTCCACGAACGCGACGTTCCCCCATCCCAGCGCCTTGTCATGGTGCCAGAAGCTGGCTTGAAACGGTTGTGACGCGGGCCCGGGCACTTCCTGTTGCCATCCGTAGGCAGAAAAGGCGTAGTCGTTTGCCAGGACAACGCGGCTGGGAGAGAGGATTTGCGCGGTCCGTTTGCCATGCAGCCCCAGCGTCCCGTTCGAGTTGCCCCCGCTGTTGTAAAAATAGCTGCACCCAAACGTGTCGAAGAGCGACGGCTTGCGATCGGCAGACCACCGGCCTTTCACCGCGCCCCGATCGCTCGGACAGCGAAAGACGCGGAAGACGCCCTCGTTATCTTTTTGGTTCACTTTGCGCGTCACGGTCACATAAGGGTTGATGAATCGCTCCTCTTCCAAATACTCCGTGCCCTTCTTGCCCGCCCACCCGTAATAGGAAAGGACCGGTCCTCCTACGTGCGAGGGGAATTTCTGATCGTGTTCATCCAAGTAAAGCGTGTTGGCGAGCGCCAACTGCCGCAATTGGCTCGCGCACGCCACGCGCTGCGCCGTCTTCTTAGACTTGGCCAGCGCGGGCAACAGCATCGCCGCCAGGATCGCAATGATAGCAATGACGACCAGCAGTTCAATGAGCGTGAAACCGGTGCGGCGCTGTTCGACATGGCCGAGCATGTGAACACGCGAGCCGCCATGAGGATTGGTGAGAAAATCGAGCGTCGAGGTTCCCTCCGTGATCGTCGCCAATGAAACCGGTAAGTTCATGCCGCGCTCTGGGAGGACTATACTGCAACTCCCAGGTACCTGTCGAATACGAACGAAGCCTCAAGAACGCGGCCGGTGCATCCACGAGTTTATCAGTGGGCGTAGCGCAGATTTCCAATCCGCTGTATCGCCGATTTGTAATCGGCATGGCGTCGGCAAGCTCCCAGGTCCGTGGACTTTGTCGGCGGTTCGCAGAATGTCACCCTTGACACTAAGATTGTTCAGGCCTTCTCTGCACCCGCCTTGCCTGAGGCCAATTTCTTGAATCCGCCATAACCACATGCTGACTGTCGGGATTTGAGGTCGCCATTGCACAGAGTTCCGAAGAGACGGTTTCATGTCCCATCCCTTGATTTCTGCTTGTCCCGCCGAACCGGACCGGCTTACCTTCCGCTTGCGGCCGGAAGGTGAAATCGATTCATTCCAGCTCGGTCGATCCGGCCTCTTGAGCGTGCGCGGTGAGGCGAGTCTCCTCAGGCCGGTTTAGCGCCAGACCCAACAAACCATGCGGACAAGAATGCCCGCTGATCGAGAAAGGAATTCCCATGCACCTTATTTCCCACTCCACTCGCTTCCCTTGCCTGTCCGGTCGTTGGCGGCGATCCGCCACCGCGTTGGCTGCCAGCTTATGGCTGGCGTGCGCTTCGTTTGACGTCGCCAACGCTCAGCCCAAGATCACGACGCAGCCGTCCGGTCGGATGATCCCCGTGGGCGGCACGGCGACGCTCCGTGTTGCCGCAACTGGCACGGCGCCGATCGACTTTCGATGGAGCCTCAACGGCGTGGAAATTCCGGGTGCGACCAACAGCCTTGTTCTGCCCGATATTCAACGCGCCCAATCCGGCGCTTACCAGGCGATCGCCTCCAACGCGGACGGTTCGGCGACCAGCCGGGTGGCGCGCCTGGATGTTTATGTGCGAACCGGGATTTTCGATATTGGCGATCCGGTGGGATTCGACAAAATCCTTTCGACGAATGCGGTGTTGACGCGGATGGCGACGCTGGATTCGTGGATCGAGGGCGTGGTTTGGGTTCCGTCGGATGGCGGTTATCTGGTCTTCAGCGACATCGGCGGTGACCGGCTCAAAAAACTGGTGCCGCCCAACCGACTCACCGATTTCCTCCGGCCACCCGCCAACACGAAGTATAATGGCAATCTGCTCGACCTCCACGAGCGATTGATTTCGTGCCAGGCCGGTAGCGCCGCACTCAGGGTGGCCGTCATGTCCAACGGCGTCTCCGCGCCGCTGCTCACCCAATACACGAATGGGGCGAAGTTCTATTCGCCGAACGATCTTGCGATCAAATCCGATGGATCCATCTGGTTCACGGACCCGGGATACGACAGCGGCTTGGCGCTGCCCAGCGGCGCTTCCTTTCCGCGCGGTTTTCAACCGGGCCTGTACGTCTATCGCTTTTTTCAAACGAACGGCAATGCCACCGTCCAGTAAGTGGTCACGAACATGTCCCGGCCGAACGGCATTTGCCTTTCCGCGGACGAAACGAAACTTTATGTGGTCGGGCAGCCTTACGTGACTTCGCTTCCCGTCCGGGTTGCGGGTGCGGTGGCCCGCAAGAAACTGACGTTGGCCGCAGCCGGAAATCAAATCAACGTGGCCTGGCCTGCGCCATCCACGGGCTACAAGCTCCAGGCGTCCGGTTCGTTGACCGGGACCGATGGCTGGAAGCATGTCGTGGAGGCTCCAACAGTAATCGACGGCATGAACACAGTGAATGTGAAACCGGCTGAAGCGGCCAAATTTTTCCGACTCCAGTTGCAATAGATTCGAAGTGGAGAGCTGGAACCGCGAAATCCGCGAAACCGGAATGAATCGAAAGACTTGCCTCGGCGGCATCCCAAGACTTTGTTGCACGTGCAACATATGTGTTTAGCGTGGGTAGGGATGCGGTGCCTCGCGGTGCCTCGCGTCCCTGATATTTCGCTGGCGCGCTCGTCGGATCGAAAGCAGACGCTGGGAAAACCTAGCCGTGGTGGTTCCACCGTTGCTGGTATTGGAAGTCGTTCGCCGCACGGAGATAAGTGGGACACGCGCAGCGCGTCCCTACCCACGCTAAACACGTTCCCTGCAACAAAGTTTTGCACCTCCCAGTTCATGCTCCCGCGCAGTCCTTATTTCCGCCTTAAGGGTTCGCGGTCTTTGTCTCGCCAAAGGCCCACAAATGCCCGGCACTGCGGACGTAGAGCGTGTCACCTGCGACGGCCGGCGTAGCGCGGACGTTCTCGCCCAACTTATTCACCGCCACCACCTCTGACCGGCTGCAATGGCATAAGAGGTTGCAGCCCATGGCACGGCCTTTGCGAATCGAGAAGGCGGGCGGTTGGTATCATGTGAGCGCGCGCGGCAATGAGCGAAAATCCATCCTCCGGGACCACCGCGATCGGCAGCATTTGCTGGAAGTCATCGCGGAGATGGTGGGGCGTTTTCGCGTTCGGTTGCACTGTTTCGCGCTGATGGATAACCATTATCACCTGCTGCTGGAGTTGAGGGAAACCAACCTGATCAGAGAATCACGGTCACATCTCACAATTCAACAATTGGCTCTTTCCTCTGAGGAGCCTCTGGCTAGGCTGAGCGAATCGAGATGAGCCTTTCCCTTCCAGGAGGGGATCTGCGTCCAACCTCGCCTGGTCAAACGTGGGATTCCCCTTATGACTTGCAAGGACTTGAAGGACTTGCCCGTCCGGAGTGATTTTGCTTTCGCCTCTCCCGGTGCTTTGTTATGGAGAACGACGTCATGCGCGTGTTTCGTTTGCTATGGTTCGTGCTCGGCGTCGGCTGCCTTTGGGCCGCTTCTGGGATGGCGGCGGAGTTCAAGTTGCTCAACGGCGACGCTTATCGGGGCGAAGCCGCGAGCTTCGATGATTTCGGAGTGGTCATTCGCCGGGAAATCGGGGGATTCACGCCCAAAATCGGGTGGGGCCAGTTCACTCAGGAAACGTTGAAGGAATTGGTGAAGAACCCGCAGGCGGCCAAGTTGGTCGAGCCATTCATCGACACTCCGCCGGAACCCAAGAAGGAGAAAATCAAAAAGGAAATCGTCATCAAAGACGTCCCGCGCCTGGAACGCCTGCCCAAGACGGGACTGTTTGCCTCCCTGGGAACGCCAGTTGGTCTTCTGATTGTCGCGGTGCTCTTTCTGGTCAACCTTTACGGTGCTTATGAAGTGGCGGTCTATCGGCAACGTCCGGCAGCGCTGGTTTGCGGCGTGTCGGCAGTGCTTCCGTTTGTGGGGCCGATTATTTTCCTGTCTTTGCCCAGCAGCGATGCCGGTCTGGAGGCCGAACCTGAATTGGACGCGGCGGCGGCGGCCCAAGAAGCCCTGGTCTCCAATCCCCTGGCGACGGGCAAGAAGACCGGCCCGGCGCCCGCGGCCGGCCTGGGGATCGCCACCGATAAAAAGTCCAAACCCGTAGCCGCTTCCCTGGACGGCGCGGTGTTCAAGCGGGGCGAGACGACTTTCAATCGCCGTTTTTTTGAATCGAAACTCGCGGGCTTTTTCCCCTTGATCGCGACGGGTCCGGAAAAAGACCTCATGGTGATCATTCGCACCGGCAAACAGGAATACGCCGCCAAACGCATCACTCGCATTTCGATGACGGACATGCACGTGCAAGTGCTGAAAGGCGGCACGGAAGCCCAGATCTCGTTCACCGAAATCCAGGAAATCCAGGTGCGGCGAAGAGATTCCAAAGCGTGAGTTCATCCAGTTCCGTCGATCCAGCGTGGAGGCACATCGGCCAGAGTCGTTCATGAAATATCGAACCGTACTGCTCTTCGGCGCTCCAGGCGCCGGCAAAGGAACCCAGGGCAAGATTCTGGGCACGATCCCGAATTTCTACCACTGCGCTTGCGGCGAGGTGTTTAGGAACCTGAAAGTCGATACGGAACTGGGTCGAGTTTTTCTCGAGTACTCAAGCCGGGGCGAGTTGGTGCCGGATGAACCGACCGTGCGGCTCTGGCGCGAGAATATCAAAGCCCAGACGGGCCGGTTCAACCCCGAGCGCGACACCCTGATCCTGGACGGCATTCCCCGCAACCGTCATCAGGCGGAAATGCTGAGCGATACGCTCGATGTCCGCGCGATCTTTTACTTCACTTGTCCGGACATAAACAAACTGGTCGGCCGCCTGCAGCGCCGCGCCCTGCACGATAACCGGCTGGACGATGCCAATCTGGAAGTTATTCGAACTCGCCTCGAAACATACGAGCGTGAGACCAAACCGTTGCTCGATTACCATGGCGCGGATCTGGTGCACCATATCGACGCGACCCAAACTCCGGTGAACGTGCTGCGCGATATTCTGCGAGTTCTGGCTAAGTTAGGCATGTGATGAGAGAGCAGTTCCGAAATTTCACCGCGAGCGAGCTTTACTGTCCCAAGTGCAAAGCCAGCCAACCCGTTCGGGAGAAGCTCCTGCTGGTTTTGCCGTCCGGAGAATTGTACGAGTTTCTCTGCACCCGCTGCGCGACCTCGCTGGGAAAACGAACCGTCTCCGGTGCGGCGGTGACTGCCCCCTCAAAGCCCGCGCGCCCCACCGGCCAACCGCGTCCGGCCACACGGTTGCTCCGCTAGAACTGACCCAAATCAAATAGAAGCTAACGGAGTAAACAGAGGCCAGCACCGAATCAACACCAACTCGTGCTCGGTCTCTGTTGCCTCCGTTTCCTCCTGTTACATTAAACTTCCTGGGACGACCTTGAATTCAACCAATTCTGCGCAAGGACCATTGCGGGTCGTTTTCTTCGGCACCGCGCCACTGGCGTGTCCAAGTCTGGCCGCCCTGGCCGGAAGTCAAGCTTACCAGGTCGCGGCGGTCGTTACTCAGCCGGACCGCCCCAAGGGACGCGATTTGCAGCTCCAGCCGTCGCCCATCAAGTCCGAGGCGATTCGACTCGCTTTGCCGGTGCTGCAGCCGGAACGCGCGCGCGACCCGGCCTTCGTGAACAAGCTGGAAGAGTTCCAGCCGTCGCTGATTGTCGTGGCGGCGTACGGTCAAATCCTGCCTGCCAGCATCCTTGATTTGCCTGACCACGGCTGCGTCAACGTCCACGCCTCGCTCCTGCCGAAATACCGAGGCGCCGCGCCGATCCAGTGGGCGATGCTTAACGACGAAGCCGAGACTGGAGTGACCATCATGAAAATGGATCCCGGTCTCGACACCGGCGATATTCTATCGCAACGCTTCACCCCCATCCAAACCGCGGACACCGGACAGACGCTCCACGACCGGCTGGCGCAGATCGGCGCTGAGTTGTTGCTGAGCACGATTCCAGACTTCATCAGCGGCAAAGTAGTTCCACGGAAGCAACCTCAGGAGGGATCGAGTTACGCCCGAAAGATCACCAAGGAAGACGGCCGGTTGAACTGGCACGAGTCTGCGCGCAGCCTCTGGAATCGTGTCCGCGCGCTCACACCCTGGCCGGGAACATTCACCACGATGGAACTCAACGGTGCAACGCGGCTCGTCAAAGTCTGGGAAGCCACGGTTGAAGAACATACGGAGCCGCTGCCCGGAAAGATCATTCGGGCCGACAAGCACGGCATCGTTGTTGGGTGTGGCGCCAACGCGCTCCGGATTCTAAGTCTCCAGCTTGAAGGCGGCCGGCGTCTGACCGCGCAAGCGTTCCTGACCGGGCACGGGATCAAGCCCGGCGAGGCGCTGAAGTAAGGATGGAGTTTCGGAATTGAACTGTACTGGGAAGATTTTCAAAAAGTGACATTGGCCAGCCAGTCTCGGCGCCCTTATGATGCCGCCGTGAAAGGCTGAACGTATGATTCGAGACACAGCCCCGGCAACCACCGTTTCTGAGGCCCACCCACTTTACGAGCAGATTGCGGCTCAAATCACGCGCCTCATTGAAGAAGGAACTTTGAGGCCCGGGGAACGAATTCCCTCCGTCCGGAAGCTCCACAAACATCAGCAGGTCAGCGTCACGACCGTCACTCAGGCCTACCGTCTCCTCGAAAGCCGGGGATTGGTCGAGGCGCGGCCTCAGTCCGGGTATTACGTTCGCGCCCGTCAGTGGGTGCCGCCGCCTGAGCCCGAGATGATTGCTCCGGCGCCGCGGGCCAGCAAAGTGCAGGTGAGCGATCTGGTGATGGAAGTGATCAAAGCGACCCGAGACCCAGGCCTCGTCCGATTCGGCGCCACGATGCCAAGTCCGGAGTTGTTCCCGACCGCTGAGCTGACCCGCGTCATGGGGGCCGTGGGACGCCGCTTTCCGGTGCAAGCCAACAGCTACGATCCCGCTCCCGGCCACGCGAACCTGCGCGCGCAAGTGGCCCGGCGCGCGCTGGAAAGCGGCTGCATGCTCTCGCCGGACGACGTCGTCGTGACTTGCGGCACAACGGAAGCCTTGCACTTGTGCCTCCGCGCCGTGGCGCGTCCGGGCGATGCCATCGCTATCGAGTCGCCCACCTTCTTCGGCATTCTGCAAATCATCGAGTCGCTGGGCATGCGCGCCTGCGAAATCCCGACTTACCCGCGGGAAGGAATTTGCCTCGATGCGCTGGCCGCCCGCCTGGGACCTTGCCGGATCAAGGCTTGCCTCTTCACGCTGAACTACAGCAATCCGCTCGGCAGTTGCATGCCGGACGACAAAAAGAAGCGGCTCGTCGAGTTGCTTACCGAGCGCCAGATTCCGCTGATCGAGGATGACATTTACGGCAACCTCACTTTCGGAGAGGCGCGGCCCAAGGTTGCCAAGGCTTTCGACCGCGAGGGATGGGTGTTGCTCTGCGATTCCTTTACCAAGACTCTGGCGCCCGGCTATCGCGTGGGCTGGACGGCGCCGGGACGCTTTAGGGCGCAGGTTGAATACTTGAAGTACGTCTGCACCAGCGCCACGGCCACGCCGCCGCAGATGGCGATCGCGAGTTTCCTGGCGACGGGCGGCTACGACCATCATCTTCGCAAATTGCGCCGCTTCTATGCCGGACAGGTCCAGCGCATGACCGAAGCGGTCACACGTTATTTTCCATCCGGAACGACCGTCACCCGGCCCACCGGCGGCCAGGTGCTGTGGATTGGCTTGCCGGAAGCGGTCGATTCGTTGCAACTTTACCGGCGCGCGTTGGCCGAGAAAATCAGCATCGCGCCGGGACCGGTTTTTTCGGCGAAGAAAAAGTTCAAGAATTACATCCGCTTGAATTGCGGCAATCCGTGGTCGCCGCGTCTCGATGAAGCGCTGGCGAAGCTCGGCAAAATCATTGTCAACGAGTTGAATGGTTGATCAGCAGAAATCTCATTTGGCCTGCATGTAGTCCCGGCTTCAGCCGGCCAGCGCACAAAACCGGCTAAAGCCGGGACTACTTGCGGGCCGCGCTTAGATGCCCTGTTTCTAAGAATGTTTATGAACAAACCTGTGATGCGCAGTGGGCTGGTGTTCGCGTTGGCTTGGGTTCTTGGGATCTCCAGCGCGCGCGGAGAGGATCTCACGACCTTGAGCGGAAAGGTGTTTCGAGATGTGCAAATCCAGGATGTGGATTGCGATGCGATCACCTTGAGCCATCGCGAGGGCGCGAGCCGGATTCTTCTCGCGGACTTGCCGGTTGAGGTGCGAAAACGTTTCAGCCCGTCCGAGCTTCTGCGAGAGCTGCGCCTGAAAACGGCGGAGCTTGAGAAGATCAAGCGCGAGATCACAACCGTTCGCGGTGAGGCCGCGAAGGTTGCGGAGGAGCCACGGCGGTCATCCACGCGCGCTGCGTCGCCGGCTGATCCAGGTCGAGTGACGCCGGTGCGGACGGTGCCGCCGATTTCGTCGTTGCCAGAGTTGAAAAACTCAGACGTCGTCGCCGTGGAGGAAATTGCCCAACACTACAAAACCGAGCCCAGATCCGCCGACGCGCGTTACCGGAGAAAGGTCTTCCGCATTCAGGGACGGATCGAGCGCTTCGATGAAAAGCTTTTCGTCCGAAAGACCGAAGTGTTTCTCGGGTCGCCGGAAGGAACCCAACGCGTGGTCTGCGAGCTGCCGTTTCCAGAGGAGTTCAACGCCGTTTACAGCACCAAAGGAGGGCAAGTGCTCGTCGGCGTGTCGGGAAACCGGCGCGAAGTTCGGTTGCTGGAAGTCGGCGAATCCGTGATCTTTGAGGGCAAGTGCGCGGGATTGCAGGGCGGCGGGATCGTTTTCACGCAGTGCAAACTCGTGAGATAGCCGGTGGGGCGAAGATTTTTGGTGCAGAGTGGGGCGCGGGGTTCTAGATTACTTCCATGAAGACAACGAATCGCCCTCCCACTTCGTGCGTCATTTGGAAATCCATCACCTCGGTCAGCGCGATGGTGTGCGCTCTGCTGATGTTAAGCCAGACTCCTCTCCGTGCCGATGAAAGTGCCGGGAAGGCGCCAGCGAAAGGCGCGAAGGACAAGGCGCCGGCCAAGGTCGCCAAAGCGAAGGCACCGGCCAAGACGCCCGTCACGATGCCTAAATCCGTCGTGACCGGCACCCGAATCCCGCGCGAGGTCAAGGGCGCCGGCCATATCCGGGAAACCACGTCTCCGGTCTATATCGTCGATCGCAAGGAAATCGAACGAACCGGAGCCATGACCGTGGCGGACGTGTTGCGGAGATTGCCCTTTGCCCGATGAGGCAGGTTGTCCGGACGTTCATTCGGGCCGCAATGGGATTCCTCCGGGAACGCAAGAGCCGTTCATGAGAACGTTCCTCACCAATTTGCTGGCTTTCTTTGCGCTGGCGCTTTGCGGGCTTTGCGCTTTTCAGTGGGTCCGGGAAGCCAGACTCCGCGCGGAAATCGTCCGGTTGAACGACACCGTTTTCGACAAATCCAAAACAATCCAGGCCCTCGAAGGGACCGTGAAACGGACCGAAGCGGAAGTCGAGCGGCTGGACAAGCTCAAGACGGAATTGGTGGACACCATCAAATCGAATCGTCAGGAAATCCTGACGATCTCGAAAAAGGCGGAGAAGCTGGAACGCGATTCGGAGGCGCAGAAAACCCAGCTCGAGGTTTACAAGATCGCCATCGAAAAGGCCAACGACAGCATCAAGAAACAGAACGAGGACATCAAACGCCAGAACGAGGAAATGAAGAAGCTGGCCGAGGAACGCAACACCAACGTCGTGAAATTCAACAAGCTCGTCGAGCAATACAACGAGTTGGTGAAGCAGTACAACAAACTGCAAGAGGACGCGGCCAAAGCGTTGGCCGCGCCCGCGAAGTGATCCAAGGTAACGCCGACATTTCCTGTCGGCAGGCTCTTACTGATCAGGAATAAGAGCGTGTCCGAAAATTCCGCGGGGTCCTGTTTTCGCGCCAAAGGCCGGATGGCGAGGCGCGACGAAGGAGAATATCCTCCCTGGATCTTCGACTGAGGAGCAACGAAGCCAGGCGGCCTTTGGCGCGAAAACCCTCCGGGCGGCGGGTCTTTTGTCCGTGGCCTGCGTTGGCTCGGTCCTTACAGCCCGCGTTGGGGATGCTCGGACCTCGCCGCCTTGGCCACAGCCAAAATCCCTCGCCGCAGGACCCCGCGCAATTTTCGGACACGCTCTCAAGAGGCGTTTCAGCTGCAGGACTCCTGATTCCGCGGAAAATCACCGAGCTCGGATCGGCTCCAACATGGAGCGGTTGGTTGTGCCGGCTGACAGACGTAAATTGTATCCAGGAGATCCGGCGACGGATGACCGATGCGCTCGCAACGGCAAGAATGGTTTCGGAACTACGCCCGATCAATGGGTGAGAGTCCGCTGGCGTTTGTGGGTTCGGCGCGCGTGCCGGACGACGTTATCGGCACAGCAGCACGTATCCGCACGGCGTTTGGGTTCGACGTAAATCAGCGCCGGCAGATGCCGACTTGGACGGATGCACTCCGCCACTTCATTGAACAGGCGGACGGCTTGGGCATTCTGGTGATGTGCAACGGAGTGGTTCACAACAACAACCATCGGCATTTGGACCCACGGGAATTTCGCGGCTTTGCGATGGCCGACGACCTGGCGCCGTTGGTGTTCATCAATGGTGCGGATACCAAGGCAGGACAGATGTTCACGCTGGCCCACGAGTTGGCTCACATTTGGCTGGGCCAATTCGCCGTCTCAGATTCGCAGCCGGTATTGGTGCCGGATCAGGATATGGAGCGCTGGTGCAACGAGGTCGCCGCCGAACTACTCGTGCCGCTCGAATTGATGCGCCACGAATACAATTCCGCTGCCGCTTTGCCGGATGAAGCCAATCGGCTGGCTAGACGTTTCAAGGTGAGCACGCTGGTCATTTTGCGCCGCATTCTCGACGTGGGCGGGTTGACCCGGCAGGAATTCTGGGATGCCTACCACGCGGAGGTGGAGCGGCTGCGGGCAATTCCGCGCGGAGCCGGAGGGAATTTCTACCTGACCCAAGCCGCCCGAGTGAGCAAACGCTTCGCGGCAGCATTGGTCACGAGCACGTTGGAAGGGCAAACACGCTATAATGATGCCTTCCGGATGCTTGGCTTTTCTAAACTTTCAACCTTTCAAAGAATTGGGACGCAGCCTGGGGGTGGGGCTGGCATGAGCTACCTCTTGGACTCTGACGTTTTCATTCAGGTCAAGAACTTGCATTACGGTTTGGATTTCTGTCCGGCGTTCTGGGACTGGCTGATTGCGGCCAATGCGAAGAAGTTGGTTTTCAGCACTGAAAAGGTCGGCGATGAAATTCAAGCTGGCGCAGATGAACTCGCAACTTGGGCAGCCGGACGAGGCGACACTTTCTTTCTGAAACCCGATTCTGCGATCCTTCCAGCTTTGGCCACGGTGAGCAGTTGGGCCACCGGCCAAAACTACGAGCCGGCGGCGGTCAGCCACGTTCCTGCAAGTCGCCGACTTTTATCTCGTCGCTCACGCACTGGCTCATGGGCACACGGTGGTAACGCAAGAGGTGGCTGCAGCTTCAACCAAGAAGATCAAGATTCCCAATGCTTGCATTGGAGTCGGCGTTAAATGAGTAAGCCCTTACGAAATGCTTCGCAACGAAAAGGCGAGGTTCCTCCTTGGGACGTGAGAGCATT